>ENA-OQAA01000925-OQAA01000925.1-human-gut-metagenome-genome-assembly--contig:-NODE-925-length-17426-cov-2.528412_pt1 | contig 17426 bp, 19 predicted proteins | sample MGYA00242489_ERZ504515 | MGnify/ENA primary metagenome ERZ504515 (study PRJEB26092, sample SAMD00036237) | human gut metagenome | host: Homo sapiens | study: EMG produced TPA metagenomics assembly of... | reverse complement strand
GAAATCTGTAGCATTTATCTGTTTTCAATCAGGAGGAAACATATGGAACGTTTTTCTTACCTTTACTGTAAATAAAAATTCCGGCTTCCACACAGTGGGTCAGGTTCTGCGCTCACAGGGAGGCCTGACAAAAATCAGATTTCCCGGGCAAAATTCCGCCCACAGGGAATTCTCAAAAACGGGGTCCGCTGCCGGGTCACAGAATCTGTTTATCCGGGAGATATGATTACTGTATGTCTGGAAGAATCCGGTTTAAGCTCCGGGCATCTGGCCTCCCCTCCAGAGGCTGCTCTGCCGCCTCTGGAAATTCTGTATGAAGACCAGGATCTGTTGGCGGTAAACAAGCCTGCCGGAATTGTCACCCATCCTTCCGGCTGTCATTATCGTGACAGTCTTTCCAATCAGGTTTCCTGGTACTTCCGTTCCAAAAAAGAAAAGATCGTCATCCGCCCTGTAGGAAGACTGGACCGGGAAACCTCGGGAATCGTAATTTTTGCCAAAAATCAGACGGCTGCTGCCAGACTGCAGGCCCAGCGCTGCCACAATCATCTGAAAAAGCAGTATCTGGCAGTGGTATCCGGATGCCTGCCTATTGATCCCTGTGCTGAAAAAACTGTGCCTCCGTCCTCTTCTGCGCTTTTGTCACAGGGACACACCATCAGTCTTCCCATTGGCCCGGATCCTGATGATCCCCGGAAAATGACCGTATTGCTGTCAGACAGCTTTACCTTTGGTAACCTTCCTGTGGATCTTGAAAAAAAATTCTTCACACCAACATCCTCTGTCACCTCCGGGTAGAAATTTTAAAACTGCCGTCACCCATTATCAGGTACTTCACAGTACTGCTGACTGGTCTCTCGTTTCCCTCTTCCTGGATACCGGACGGACTCACCAGATCCGTGTACACATGAAATCCACAGGACATCCCCTTCTGGGAGATACCTTATACGGAAACACCGGAGAATCCCCTGTGTCTCTTCCATTTACAAGAGCTGCCCTTCATGCCTGGAAGCTTTTTCTGGAACATCCTTTTGAGGGCAAAAATCTTATATTGGAGGCTCCCCTGCCGGAGGATTTTTCTTCCCTGGCAAAATATCTTCCATAAGCCTTCTCCGCACAAACACGACAGGAAAATCTTGCCTGCCGTGTTTGTGTGACTTTAACTTTTTTGCCGGTAACACCTGTACACAGGGCTGCCGCAGCAAAAACCTTTTTCATGTATCCACAGTTTCCTGCCATCTGCACTTTATCATTTTGAAGCTGTTCCAGAAACTGACACAGATACAGAAACTTATCATTATGACATTTCTTACTGCTGCATTTTCATTTATCTCATATAAACCTTTATATCACCTGATACTCTTCCACATCTTATCCGCATCCCTCCAGAATACTTTTTCTCCTGTAAAATCTCTTTGTTTTCTGCCATTATAACAAAATTCCCCATGTTGTAATTGTATTACATCTGTATTTCGGATAATTTTCATCTGATTTTATCTCAGAAGTATTTTTCTTGCATTTTTACATTGTTAAAAAATTATTTTTCCGGTTGATTTTGTCCCGCATTTATGTATAATATATAGAGGAAAGCTATAGTTCCACTTCTTTCACAAGATAACATAAGGTCTGACAGTCAGGCTGTTATCCTATTACTATTTTAAGAAAAGAGGTAAATGTAAGATGGCAAAAATTGATTTAACCAAGTACGGCATTACCGGAACCACAGAAATCGTACACAATCCTTCTTATGAAATGTTATTCGAAGAGGAAACAAAACCGGAGCTTGAAGGCTTTGAAAAAGGTCAGGAAAGTGAACTTGGCGCAGTCAACGTTATGACTGGTATCTATACAGGCCGTTCACCTAAAGACAAATTCATCGTTATGGATGAAAACTCCAAAGATACTGTATGGTGGACTTCCGATGAGTACAAAAACGACAACCATCCGGCTTCCCAGGAAGCATGGGACAGCTGTAAAGATCTTGCTCTGAAAGAACTCTCCAATAAGAGACTTTTCGTAGTAGATGCTTTCTGCGGCGCTAACCACGACACACGTATGGCTATCCGTTTCATCGTTGAAGTGGCTTGGCAGGCACATTTTGTAAAGAACATGTTCATCGTTCCTACAGAGGAAGAGCTTGAGAACTTTGAGCCGGATTTCGTTGTATACAACGCTTCCAAAGCTAAAGTAGAAAACTACAAAGAACTTGGTCTTAACTCTGAGACAGCAGTTCTTTTCAATATCACAAGCCGTGAGCAGGTTATCCTGAACACATGGTACGGCGGAGAAATGAAAAAAGGTATGTTCTCTATGATGAACTACTATCTGCCGCTTAAGGGTATCGCTTCCATGCACTGCTCCGCAAACACAGATATGAACGGTGAAAACACAGCTATCTTCTTCGGTCTTTCCGGAACAGGTAAAACAACTCTTTCCACAGACCCGAAACGTCTCCTGATCGGTGATGACGAGCATGGCTGGGATGACAACGGTATCTTCAACTTCGAGGGCGGATGCTACGCAAAAGTTATCAACCTTGACAAAGAGTCCGAGCCGGACATCTACAATGCGATCAGACGCAACGCTCTTCTTGAGAACGTTACTCTTGACAAAGACGGAAAGATTGACTTCAATGACAAGAGCGTAACAGAGAACACTCGTGTTTCCTATCCGATCGACCATATCGACAATATCGTTCGTCCGGTTTCCGCAGCTCCTGCAGCTAAGAACGTAATCTTCCTTTCCGCAGATGCTTTCGGCGTACTGCCTCCAGTATCTGTTCTTACACCGGAGCAGACTCAGTACTACTTCCTGTCTGGCTTCACAGCTAAACTTGCCGGTACAGAGCGAGGAATCACTGAGCCTACACCTACCTTCTCCGCTTGCTTCGGACAGGCTTTCCTTGAGCTTCATCCGACAAAATATGCTGAGGAGCTTGTTAAGAAGATGGAAGCAAACGGCGCTAAAGCTTATCTTGTAAATACAGGATGGAACGGCTCCGGAAAACGTATCTCCATCAAAGATACTCGTGGTATCATCGATGCAATCCTTAATGGAGACATCAACAACGCACCGACCAAGACTATCCCGCACTTCAACTTCGAAGTTCCGACAGAGCTTCCGGGCGTTGATACAAACATTCTTGATCCTCGTGACACCTACGCAGACGCTTCTGAGTGGGAAGTAAAAGCAAAAGACCTTGCACAGAGATTCGTTAAGAACTTCGCTAAATACGAAGGAAACGAGGCTGGCAAAGCTCTTGTTTCAGCAGGTCCTCAGGAATAATTCTTATAACTGACAAAAAAGGATGTGATTGCTCACATCCTTTTTTGTTACTGCGCAAATCTCTTTAAAATTCCCAGCATCACATGAACGGCTGTATCCATTCCCTCTGCTGTGATATGCTCATAAGGGCCGTGGAAAGCATAGCCGCCTGTTCCAAGATTCGGACAGGGAAGTCCCCGGAAACTAAGCTGAGCTCCGTCTGTACCTCCGCGGATCGGATCTGTATTGGGCTCCATTCCCAGTTCTCTGATTGCATCCTTTGCATAATCCACAAGCTGCATACATGGCGCTACTTTTTCTATCATGTTGCGGTACTGCTCATGAATTTCAAGTTTTACTGTTCCTTGACCATATTTTTCATTCATGATTTTTTCAATATGTCTCAGAGTATTTTCTCTTGCCTCAAAAGAGGCTGCGCTGTGATCACGGATAATATACTGAAGCGTTGCATTCTCCACAGTGCCTTCCATCTCACAGAGATGGAAAAAGCCTTCATACAGCTCTGTATGTGCAGGTGTTTCCAGATTTGGAAGCATACTGTTGATCTCCATTCCCACAAGAGCCGCATTTATCATTTTGTTCCTGGCTTCGCTGGATGAATATTAAATCCTCTGATTTTAAACACTGCCTCGCTGGCATTAAAATTCTCGTATACAATCTCATTTTCACAGCCGCCGTCTGCAGTATAGGCATACTGGCTCCAAATGCCGGAATATCCAATTTATCTGCGCCGCTTCCCACCTCTTCATCCGGTGTAAAAGCAATACATATCTTTCCGTGAGGCATGGTTCCCTTCAGCAGCTCTTCTGCAACTGTCATGATCTCTGCGATTCCGGCTTTGTCATCTGCCCCCAGAAGAGTGGTTCCATCCGTAGTGATCAGTGTTCTTCCCTTCAGCTCTTTCAGATGAGGAAAGGTCTTAACAGAAAGCACCTTTCCGCTGTCTCCAAGCGTTACGTCCTCTCCATTATAATTTCTGTATATCTGAGGATTTACATGTTCTCCGCAAAAATCCGGAGCAGTATCCAGATGAGCGATCAGGCCGATGGCAGGTTTGTCTTCATATCCCGGGGTTGCCGGAATCGCCCCGTATACATAACAGTTTTCATCCACTCTGACATCTTTCACTCCAAGTTTTTTCATTTCCTCTGCAAGAATCTCTGCAAGATCAAACTGGCGTCTGGTGCTTGGCGTTGTATTGCTGTTTTCGTCACTTGTCGTGTGGATTTTTACATAATTCAAAAATCTCTCATATGCTCTCATGTCATTCTCCTGTTCTGATGCTTGATTTACAGTGAAGCCTTCCGGATAAAGGCCGCAGCTGTTTTCTGAATAAACTCATTATAATATAAGAATGTTTAAAATACAACGAATCCTTGCTCTATTCCGATCCATTGGTTCCCGGTCAGCCTTTTTCTCTGTTTGTCATTCCCTTCTTCATATGGTATACTTGCATCAGTGGGAAATCCTACAATTATCCATATCGGAGGTACAAAATGACAAAAAAGAATCTGATCGTCGGACAGTCCGGCGGCCCTACAGCAGTGATCAACAGCAGTCTTTACGGAGTGGTTTCCGAGGGAATTGCTCATTCTGATGAGATTGGCGAAGTTTACGGTATGGTAAACGGAATCGAAGGCTTTCTTGAGGACAGGATTCTGAATTTCCGTGAAGCTCTGCCAGGTGAACAGCTGGATTATCTGAAACACACACCAGGCGCTTATCTTGGTTCCTGCCGTTACAAACTGCCGGAATCTCTGGAAGATCCGGTTTACCCTCTTCTTTTCGAAAAATTCGAGGAAATGAATATCGGCTGGTTCTTCTATATCGGGGGCAATGACTCCATGGACACTGTAAGTAAGCTCTCCAGATACGCTGCTCAGACAGGCAGCTCTATTCGCGTGATCGGCGAGCCTAAAACCATTGACAATGACCTTGTACATACCGATCATACTCCGGGATACGGAAGCGCCGCAAAATATGTGGCATCAACAGTACGCGAGATCACTCTAGATGCCAGCGTTTATGAAAAAAAATCCGTAACCGTTATTGAGATCATGGGACGTCACGCCGGCTGGCTTACTGCTGCCTCTGCCCTTGCCCGCAAGTACAAAGGCGACAATCCTTTCTTTATTTATCTCCCGGAAAGCGCTTTTGATACAGAAAAAATTCCTCAAAGATGTAGAAAGTGCTTTTGAAAAAAACTGCAATGTAGTTGTGTGTGTTTCCGAAGGATCCATGATGCGGACGGTACCTTTATCTGTGAGTATGACAGTTCTGTGGGGACAGATACCTTTGGTCACAAAATGCTTGCAGGCTGCGGAAAATATCTGGAAAATCTGGTTCGTGACCGTCTTGGAGTAAAAGCCCGTTCTGTAGAGCTGAATGTAAGCCAGCGCTGCTCTGCTTCTCTTATCTCCGCCGCTGACCAAAAAGAGGCGGTTTCCGCCGGACGTTTCGGTATTCAGGCTGCTTTAAATGGCGAAACAGGCAAAATGGTCTCTTTTGTCCGCCGTCAGGCTGAAGACGGATCCTATCAAATGGAATGTGGACTGGAAGATGTAAATCTGATCTGCAATGAAGAAAAAGAAGTTCCGGCTGAATGGATCACAGAAAACGGTTCTGATGTATCTGATGAATTTATAAAATATGTGACTCCCCTTGTTCAGGGCAGTGTCAATGTACCTCTGGGCGAAGACGGTCTTCCGGTATTTGTTTACAGAAAATAAAATATACGAAAAATCAAGAAAGAAGCTGACATATAAGCAGCTTCTTTCTTGATTTTATTATTCTGAAAATTCTTTATGATCTCTTTCTAATTGTTCTTCTACTTCTTTTTGTTTTCTCTCTTCTTCTTTTTTCTCATCCCTGCTTTTGGGAAGGATCACATTCAGCAGTACAGCGATTATTGTTGCAAGCACTACCGGAGATTTTCCGAATATTGTAGTAACCCATGCCGGAAACGTAGAAAGCGCTGCCGTTGCCTGAGAAACGCCTACTCCCAGAGCTGCTGCAAGACCTACGATCGAGGAATTGCGGTAATCCATTTCCGCAGAAGCCACCAGCTTCATTCCGGTCATTGCTATAGAGGCAAAAACAGAAACCGTTGCTCCACCCAGTACACACTGAGGAATCGTAGTGAGCAGGCTGAAAACTTCGGAACAATTCCCGCTACTGCAAGAATCACTGCTGCCAGCCCCAGAACACAGCGTTAATAACTTTTGTTGTGGTGACAATACCGACATTCTGGCTGTAGGTCGCTGTTGGCAGGCATCCAAAGCATGCGCTTAAAATATTCGTCAGTCCATAGGCCACAATACCGCTTTGAAGCTCTCCGTCCTTAGGTGTCCGGTTCATTGCTCCGATGGTGGTTGCAGAATAATCGCCGATCGCCTGAACAGAATTAATTGCAAACAAAAGCCCTATAGCCACGCAGGAAGAGATCTCAAATTCTATCCCAAAATGCATAAATTCCGGAACCTGGAACATGCCCGCCTCACCTACGCTGGAAAGATTCACCATTCCAAACGGAATCGACACAATGTAACCTGCAATAATTCCAATAAGAATAGAAGCCAGTTTCCAGATTCCTTTTCCAAAATGGTTCAGAGCAGTCACTACTGCAAGAGTAAAAAACGCAACCAGCCAGTTCTGCCATGCTCCATAGTTTTCACTTCCCACTCCTCCTGCCATATAGTTAATGGCCGTAGGATAAAGAGACAGACCTATGGTGAACACAACGGTTCCTGTGATCAGAGGCGGGAAAAATACACGGATTTTTTTTACCAGAAGTCCCATAATAAGGGCCACGATACCACCTACGATCTGTGCTCCAAAAATCGTAGCAATCCCATAGCCTTCTGCAATAGCCTGCATACTCGGCACATAGGCAAAGCTTACTCCCATGATCATGGGAAGGCCTGAACCAATTGCAAATTTCCCTCGTTTTCCAATGGGAAAAAGCTGAATCAGCGTAGCAAGCCCGGACATAAGCAGAGAAGCCTGTATCAAAATTACACGGTCCTGGGAATTCAGACCGCCTGCTGCGGCTCCCGCCACGATAATTGCCGGCGTAACACAGCCAACGATCATTGCAACTACATGCTGGAGAGCAAGGGGACAGGCTTCCCGCAGCCTGGGTACCCCATCCAGTTCAAAAATACTCCCTCGTTTCATAAAAATCTCCCCTTCCTTTTCTTATATGAATAATACTGCTTTGCTTATTATACCAGACAAAATGCATAAAAACAATTAGGTGAACTAAAAGTTTTTTGTATGAAATATCACCAAAAAACAGGAGGGATTTTTGTGTACTTTTTTAGTAAATATTCATTTCCCGATTATCATCACTGAGTGATCTGTTTCATTAAGTAAGGAGCTCAAAGGTGTGATACAGATCTATTCTTCCATACCCCCATTCTGGATTTGGATACTGCATATCTTCTTCTCTGACTGCCCCTCTTCTCAGATAATTTTTTACACTGTTACCGGAAAAAAAGGCTCGTTGCCACGGATAATGGCCCACTCAAATAAAAGAGCTGCAATACCTGAGGTCTGCGCCGCTGCAAGACTTGTTCCCGATGACTGTGTGTACGTTCCTGCCGGTCCTGAAGCTGCAGCTTTCATATCCACCCCGGGTGCTGCAAAATCAGGCTTTACCACATTATCTGTGTTGTAGCCTCTGCTGGCTTTGCTGTAAAGGCTGTCGTCTCTGTACTGATAGGCTGTCACAGTCATTCCATTTACCGCGTCTCCCGGCGCAGTAACCGTATACTCCGGAGATGACTCCAGAAAATACGTCTCCTCTGAGATCATCCCCTGTACAGGAAGCCATACATGAAATCTTGCAGAACTGTTCAGCCTTCCTGAAGTTTCCAGTTTCCAGATTCCCTCTGCCGGATGGAGAAAACGAAAAAAAATCAGCGTATTTCCTGATCTCCTTTCAATTGGAACATAATTTACCATCACCTTTGTTTCCACAAACACAAACGACAGCTCCTGAGTCCCGTATTTCAGAGCGCTGCTTACCTGCAGCCTTTCCCCAGTCGGAGACTGAATGGTTACATGATAAAAATCCGATGCCTCTCCCCAGAATTCCATAGAAAATCCATGTACCGCTTCCTTTGCCCCCACTCTCAGCTCCAGAATATCAGAAGTGGTTTTTTCGTCCAGAAGCCCCATATAATGACGTCTTGCCAGTCCCTCGTTTCCAGCTGCCACAGATACACAGTTCTGGGTAAAATCAGCAATACTGCTGATATACTGGCTTAAAGGACCGTCGCCTCTGTGAGATCCCTGGCTGCTTCCCAGACCCACGCACACAGACAGAGGTTTCTGATAACGCAGGGCGCATTTTATTGCATAGGAAATCCCAAGCATAATATCATCCTCCTGAAACACCTCAGCCTCAGGAGGGATCAGATACAGCTCTCTGAGATATTCCTTGGCAGGCTTCAGCTTTACAATTACCAGCTCCGCCTCCGGCGCTGCCCCGGAAACGCCCTCTTCCAGATTCCTGTTTCCCGCTGCTATGGAAGCAAGCCGTGTCCCGTGTCCGTTAATGTCTGCAGAAGGAACGATTTCCTGCGGATTTTCGGACTGCAGCTCTGTTGATCTCCTGCCGGGTAAAAACCTGTCCATAAGGCACTTCCTCTGACTCCCCTGAAGGAAGGCTCTGATCCCAGATGCTTACAATCCGGCTCTGGTTTCCATTTCGAAATGCCGAATGAGTATAGTCGATCCCGGAATCAATAATCGCAATCAAAGTTCCGGCTCCCCTCAGCCTCAAATAAGGATGTTCATGAAGCCGATTGATGCCTGAGGCATTCAGGCCGCCCTGATCCATATATGTATAACACTTGGGAACGGAAGAGTAAGAATAGCTGTTGATCACAGATTCCGGTACCTGAGAAGCCGGTATATAGATGACTCCAAAAAGCTCATTGATAATCTGAAAGCTCCTGTCCGACTCATAGTTGACAGCTCCGTCAACATTGCGGCTATACCGGATAATAAAGTTCTGATAGCTTTCATTCTGGGCAGGAACTACCTGTATTCCATCAGGTATTTCCCTGTTTTCTTCCGGCTGAGGAATCACACCTGCCAGTTCCTCTGTAAAAGGCAGTCTTGTTTCCTCCACAGTCAGATTTTTCTCTTCTGTCCATAATCCGGCTCATAGTCTTCTTTTTTCAGCATATCTTCTCCAGAACACTTTTTATCAGCCTATGCCGTTCTTCTTACAATATGTGTAAAAAAAGCTCCCGCAGATCTTTCTGCGGAAGCCTTTTTACACATGCTGTCAGCCCTGATTTAACACAGAACGGACATGTTCTACTTCTTCTCTGGTTGCCTTTGCAGCCGGTACATAATAGCCCTTTGTCCTGGCAATTCTGTAAATCTCTTCCTGAGACATCTCGCACTGGTTACGGATCTGCTTCAGAGTCTGCTTCAGTTCCGGATTCTCTGTCTGAGGAATCATTTCACCATAACGGACAAGCTCTCCGTTAATACCTGCCAGCGTATCTGCTACCATTGTTTTTTCGTTCATCTGTGCCACCTCCTACTGTAAAAACTGCATAAGCTGCTGCTTTGTCTGCTGTGCGGACTGCGCAGATTTCTGGAAAAACTGTTTTACTTCCATATCCTCTGCTTTCTGTGCATAGTCCTGCATTTTACAGTGTGTGGTGTCAAATCCGCCGATCAGGTGACGCAGATTCTGTAAATCAAGTTCTGAAATCTCTGTCATGATACTACCTCCTCAATATTATGTTACAAAAGATAGTATCTCAGAAAATCAGATTTTTATTCGCCGATGAGCCAGTTGTACATTTCCTCATACTGGCTTGCAGAATGACCCCAGGAGAAATCCGCCGCCATAGCGCGGTCTACCAGCTTGTTCCATTCTCTCTTGTTGTCATAGAATACTCTCTCTGCATTTCTCACAGTGTCCATCATCTCATGGGCATTATAGTTTCGGAAGCTGAATCCGGTTCCTGTTCCCTCAAACTCATTGTAAGGCTGAACCGTATCCTTAAGCCCGCCTGTTTCGCGAACGATCGGCAGTGTTCCGTAACGAAGACTCATCAGCTGACTGAGGCCGCAGGGCTCAAACAGAGACGGCATCAGGAACGCATCGGATGCTGCATAAATGCGGTGGGACATCGGCTCGTCATAATAGATCTGAGCAGAAACCTTTCCGTGGTACTTCCAGTCAAAATGACGGAACATATTTTCGTAGCGCTCGTCTCCGGTTCCGAGGATCACAAACTGAACGGCATCCTGGCACATTTCATCCATCACATAGGCAATAAGATCAAAGCCTTCTGGTCTGTGAGACGGGATACGATTCCGATCATCATTACCTTTGGATCAACCTCAAGTCCCAGGTCTTTCTGAAGCTGAAGTTTATTTTTTATTTTTTCCTTGCGGAAATTACGGGCGTTGTTAATTCTGAGTGATAAAAGGATCTGTTTCAGGATTTAAATACATCATAGTCAATTCCGTTTACAATTCCTCTCAGGCTGTTGGATCGGGCGCACATCAGCCCATCCAGGCCCTCTCCGTAAAACGGCGTTTTAATTTCTTCTGCGTATGTATTACTTACAGTAGTTACCGCATCCGCAAAAACAATTCCGCCCTTCAGGAAATTGGCGTCTCTGTATGCTTCCAGTTTATCTGGAGCAAAATAATAATCAGAAAGACCTGTGATCTCCCTTACTGTTTTTACATCCCATACTCCCTGGAATTTCAGGTTATGGATAGTCATAACTGTGCGGATCCCTCTGAAAAATTCATTCTGCTGGAAAGAATCATGAAGATACACAGGAACAAGACCTGTCTGCCAGTCATGACAATGGATCACATCCGGGCGAAAACCGATCACAGGAAGTACGGAAAGAACCGCTTTTGAGAAAAATGCAAATTTTTCCAGATCCCACGGAGCGCTGTCATAAGGCTTTGGACCGCTGAAATAATATTCATTGTCAATAAAGTAAAACTGAATTCCATCATACTGCATCTGCATAATGCCCACATAGCAGTTCTTAAAACCAAGATCCATATAAAAATGGGTCACGTATTCCATTTTATCTTTCCATTCCTGCTTCATGCAGGCATATTTCGGAAGGATGACACGGATATCAAAATAGCGTTTATCAAAATATTTCGGAAGTGCTCCCGCTACATCTGCCAAACCTCCTGTTTTAATAAACGGTACTGCCTCTGATGTTGCAAATAAAATCCTTTTCATCTGTAAATACCCCTCCTTAGTGACTTGAAGTTATTTTTATTATACCCCAATTCACTTTTATTTAAAAGAGTGTTTTTTGTATTCCAGCCGAATCTTGTCTGCGATCAGGGCAATAAATTCTGAGTTCGTAGGCTTGCCTTTGCCTGTGCTTACCGTATATCCAAACAGCTCGTCAATGGTGTCCATCTTGCCTCTGCTCCACGCCACTTCTATGGCATGACGATGGCACGTTCCACCTGCTTGGGGTTGTCTGATGTTTCTTGGCAATGGTAGGATACAGAACCTTGGTAATAGAATTCAGCATTTCCATATCATTGACTGCCAGGATAATGGCATCTCTCAGATACTGATATCCCTTGATATGCGCAGGAACTCCGATCTCATGGATGATATTTGTCACATCTCCCTCCAGATTATGCGTTCCGTAATCCGCCTTTTCTTCCTGCACTGCCTGACGCAGAAGCGGCTCACGGTTTCTTCTGTCTCCAAAGCGGCGCAGATGTTTGATCCGGTTCAGAAGCACCTGATTGTCAAAAGGCTTCAGCATATAATAATCTGCTCCCAGATTAAAGGCATCCTCTGTGATCCTTTCCTGCCCCACTGCCGAAACCACAATAAAAGACGGTAGTTTCTTTACCGTCTGATCATGGCTGCACTGTTCCATAACTGTAAGTCCGTCCATCTTCGGCATGATAATATCCAGGATGACTACATCCGGTTCTTTTTCTCTGATAATATTACAAATTTCTTCTCCGTTGTGCGCTTTCCCCACCAGTTTCAGATCATGATCCTCTTCAATCATTCGCCCCAGTACTTCTACCATTTTCTCGTTATCATCTGCAACTGCTACATTTAGTTTCTCCATAAGACCAATTCCCTCCTCATTTTTCACAGCCAACCTTCCACAGCTGTGGTGAATTTTCGTTTACTCTTTCATGTCACAGCTATTATAGTAGAACATCACAGGCGAAATCAAGCCGAAACTGGGTGAAATGCCGGTTTTTCTTTCGCCTTCTTTCGAGATTTAAGTACATTTTACCCCATAAAACCACATTCCCGCCTGGTTTTAATTCCTGGTTTTGTGCAGTTTTATGAGGGTTTCCGCTGTTTTGACCTGTTCTTCTATTTTTCTACATTTCCCACAAAAACAGGTTTTCTGTCCTGTTTCCTGTATCTGTTTTTTCTGAAGCGTTACTTGTTTTTTATATTTTCCAGCATGGTCTCTGCAAAAATACCATATCCGCTTGTTGAATCCTGTACAAATACATGTGTCACTGCTCCGGCAAATTTCCCCTTCTGAAGTATGGGACTTCCGCTCATTCCCTGAACAATGCCGCCTGTGATCTCCAGAAGCTCAGGATCTGTCACATGGATCACAAAGCTTTTGTTTGTATCTTCATGGTTCATGTCAATCCTGGTAATTTCCGCGTCATATTCCTTTACGCTTCCATCCACACAGCAGAGAATGGACGCCGGTCCGACTTCCAGTTCCTGTTTATAAGCCACTTCTGTTTTTTTCACCGGAATTCCGGCTCTTCTGTCATAAAAAGAACCGTAAATACCATTTTTGCTGTTCGTGTCAACAGCGCCTATAATCTGGCCGGGTTCATAGCGTATGAGCCCGGAAAGTTCTCCCGGACTTCCGCTCTTTCCTTTCTGGATACCCAGGATCTCCGCCTGATATAACGCCCCTTTGCTGATATGAAGAAGCTCCCCTGTATCCACATCACTGATTCCATGACCCAGGGCGCCGTAACGGCCTTTTTCGTCCACGAAGGTGAGGGTTCCGATGCCCTGGGTATTGTCCCGTACCCAGATACCCAGCTTGTATTCTCCTCCGGCATCCTTTACAGGAGTCAGTGACACAGGAATTTTTTCTCCGTTTCTTATAACATCCAGAATCACATCCTCTCCGTCCAGAATTTCCAGATCCTCCATCAGTTCCTTTTTGTTGCTTACCTTCTGTTCATTAAATGCCACAATATAATCTCCGGGTCTGACAATATTTTTTGCCGGCTCCCTTGCAGTTCCTCCTTCACACAGGATCTCTCCTGTATCAATGATCAAAACGCCCTCTGTTTCCATATAAATTCCCACTGTACTTCCGCTTACATACACAGAACCGGCCTCTGCGGGAGTCACTTTGATATCCTTAAATGGTATCATTCCCAGAAGTCTGCAGGGCAGCAGATAACTGCCTTCTCCGGACACAGTGATCGCATCCTCAAATTCCAGCAGAGGATGCTCCAGAAGCTCCTGCACCTCATGGGCACTGCTCTCTGACACATGTATCTCATCAGGAACCTTGCGGTCCATATAACGGTATCCCAGCCAGCTCATAGCAAGTACATCCAGCCCGAGACACCAGAAAAGAAATTTTCTATATCTTCCTCTTCTGTTCATTCTGTCACATCCTTTCGCATAATAAAAAAGAGAGAATAACCTCTTCTGTCATCCTCTCTTATTATGCGGTGAATATTTCTATTTCACTCTTGTATTTTTATGTACTTGTGCCAATTCTTTCATTTCCATTGCATTTTTGAGAACGGCCTCCGTGATCTCCGCTCCGCCCAGAAGTCTGGCAAGCTCACGAACCGATTCCCTTTCACCAAGGGGATGGATCTCTGTGATCGTCTCGCTTCCCTTCTGATGTTTTCGATCTCAAAATGAGTGTCTGCCATTGCCGCGATCTGGGGAAGGTGCGTGATGCACAGAACCTGATGGCAGCTTCCGATGACAGCCATTTTTTCGGATACCTTCTGAGCCGTCCTTCCACTGATTCCTGTATCAATCTCATCAAAGATCAGTGTTTCAATCTGATCTCTGTCTGCAAGAATCGCTTTTATCGCCAGCATGATCCTGGACAGCTCACCGCCGGAAACGATCCTTCCCAGAGGCTTCACACTCTCGCCGGGATTTGTGGAGATTTCATATTCAATGCTGTCATAGCCGTTATCTGTAAACTCCTGCTTTCTCTGAAAGTCAATCCGGAATTTTACATCAAGAAAGTTCAGATCCCTCAGACCTTCAATAATCTTTTCTGTTAATGTCTTACTGTAGTCTTTCCTGATTTCTGATAAAACATACGAATCTTTTTCCAGCTGCTCTTCTGCTTTTTTCAGATTTTGCCGGGCTTCCAGGAAATTTTCTTCATACCTGGCAAGCTTTTCCAGTTTTTGCTGCTGTGTATTCTGATATTCCAGGATTTCCTCTATGGTACGTCCGTATTTTGCTTTCAGCCCGTTGATCTGATCCAGACGTTTTTCTGTCTCATAAAAGGTTTCATCATCAAAGCTTAAATCCTCCACATAGGAAGAAAGCTCTCTGTTAAAATCATTGAGAAGCCCGTCGATCTCCTGAAGAGTCTCTGCCATAGATTCCAGCTGCGTATCGTACTCTGTCACCCTTAAAAGCTCCCGTACTCCGGTTCCGACCGCCTCTCCGGCCCCCTGTCCGGAATCATACCCGGTAAGGCTGTGAACGCTCTGCAGGGTTTCCAGAATCAGCTTTCCATTGTTCAGCCTGCGGTAAAGCGTTTCCAGCTCCTCGTCTTCACCCGGCACTAAATGAGCCTTCTCGATCTCACTGATCTCAAATTCCAGAAATGCCTTTTCACGGTTTCTCTGTTCTTCATCTGTATCCAGTTCCTTCAGAGCCCGCATATATTTGCGGTATTCCTCATAGGACTGTCTGACCGCTTCCTTTGCCGGACGTATCTTTTCTCTTCCATATGCGTCCAGGATCTCCAGCTGTTTCTCCTGATACAAAAGAGACTGATGTTCATGCTGGCCGTGTATATCCAGAAGACATTCTGCCGCCGCCTTCATCTGGCCTACGGTACAGGTTTCACCATTGATCTTATTAATGCTTCTTCCATCCATAATCTTCCGTGAAAGAAGAACCTGTCCCTCTTCTGTAAAAATTCCAAGAGAATTGAGCGCCTGCTCTGCCTTTTTGTTTTCTACCTGGAACAAAAGCTCTACCAATGCACAGGAAGCTCCTGTGCGGATCATATCTCTGGCGGTACGTCCGCCAAGGATCAGCTGCATGGAACCAAGAAGAACCGACTTTCCTGCTCCTGTCTCTCCTGTAAGAATGTTAAGCCCCGGACCGAACTCTACCTCAATGTCCTCGATCAGAGCAAGATTTTTTACATGCAGATGAATTAACATTTTCTCGCCTTCCTATTTCTGCAATATACTTTTTAAACGTTCTGCCACACTGGAAGCCTCTTCCAGTGTTCTGGCACGCACATGACCGTATCGTCGCCTGCAATACTTCCAAGAATTTCCTCCCAGTTCAGGCATCCAGAGCAGCCGCTACCCCCATTGCCATGCCGGGAACCGTACGGATCACCAGAATGTTCTGGCCCTGATCAATGGTGAGAAGAGCGTCATGGAGAACTCTGGTATATTTTTCTCCCATCTCTGTAGGAAGCTCCTGCAGGATCACATAGCGGGATTTTCCGTCTTTGCCTGTTACTTTCATCATTTTAAGGGCACGGATATCTCTTGACACCGTTGCCTGTGTGACCTTGAACCCTGCCTCGTTAAGGCGGGACGCAAGCTCTTCCTGCGTATCAATATCATACTGCTGGATCAGTTCTTTGATTTTTTCATGTCTTGCTACCTTCACAATATCCCTCCGTCCGGTGCCTTAGTTATCGCGCATTTTCTGCCTCAGCACTTCTACAAAGCTTAAATGGTTCAGCTTCAGTATCCTGCAGCTTACTGAAGCCTTTTTTATGATAATTTTATCCCCTGTTACCATTGGGATCACCGTGTCTCCGTCAAAAGAAGCCAGACCTTTTTCCTCATTCTGCCTTCTTCCCTCACCAATCTCCACTGTGATCACATCCTCTGCCGGGAAAATAATACTTCTTGTATTCATGGTATGAGGCGCTATGGGTGTCATCAGAGTCATCGATGCATCCGGAGACACCACCGGTCCGCCGCAGGACAGACTGTAGCCCGTAGATCCCGTAGGCGTGGAAATAATGATACCGTCTGCATTATAAGAATTCAGATATTCATTATTTACATAATTTTTAAACCGGACCACCCTTAAGGGTCCCTCTCTGCAGATCACAATGTCATTAAGAGCAACATCCTCGCCAATAAGCTTTCCGTCTCTCCACACGCTTCCGGTAAGCATCATCCGCTCTTCGATCTCATAATCATCTGCCATCAGCTGATCCAGAGACGGATAAATGGAATTTTTGTCCACCTCTGCCAGAAATCCCAGAGTTCCCAGATTCATTCCCAGAAGCGGGATCTCTCTGTGGACCACATCTCTCGCCGCCTGAAGAAGGGTTCCGTCTCCGCCCAGTACAAGAATACACTGAGTTCCCTCAGGAATCAGATCCGGATCCGTGTAGTGGAATTTTCCTCTCTGCCTGCGTTCTGCCTGCTGTACCCTGCATTCTTTTCCATGAGAAGTAAGATAGGTCTCTATTTCTTCCGTCAGCTTAAAATCCCTGTCCTTGGCATCGTTTGTAATAATATAAAACCTGTCCATAGCATCCCTTCCCTAATCCAGCTGATCGTGAGCCTGGCGCACGATGTTCTCAGGCTCCACTTCCGGTGAGGAACCTGTAATAGTTCCCTCAGGCTGCTTTTTCAGATGAAGAAGATATTCAATATTCCTTCCGGTCCCTTGATCGGTGAAAAAGAAAGGTGACGCGGTTCAAGGGCAATGGACTGCGCATATGCGATTACTTTTTCAATCACCTCAAGGTGTACTGCCGGATCCCGGACAACACCTTTTTTCCCCACCTTTTCTCTGCCCGCCTCAAACTGCGGCTTGATCAGGCACACGATCTCTCCATCTCTGTAAGAAGATTCTTACAGGAAGAAGAACCTTGGTAAGGGAAATAAAGGACACGTCAATGGAA
>ENA-OQAA01000924-OQAA01000924.1-human-gut-metagenome-genome-assembly--contig:-NODE-924-length-17433-cov-3.072576_pt1 | contig 17433 bp, 23 predicted proteins | sample MGYA00242489_ERZ504515 | MGnify/ENA primary metagenome ERZ504515 (study PRJEB26092, sample SAMD00036237) | human gut metagenome | host: Homo sapiens | study: EMG produced TPA metagenomics assembly of... | reverse complement strand
TCTGATTTTGCGGGACTGGTTGTTCTCACTGGAAGAAGACGAAGGAGAAGATGCAGGCTGAGGGAGCACCACAGGCAAGGAACTGCTGACTTCCATATATGGCAATGTCACCGGCAGGCGACATTGCGTTTAGTGAACAGAGCGTACAAAAAAGACTGATATAAACAATACTGGTACTTCAGGAGGTTGTTGCTGGAGTCTGGTATGTTATTATATCAGTCTTTTTTACAAATACAGTCAATTAACCGCTCTGGTCAAATCTGTGGCAGATATTAATGGCAGGAATGGCTTCCACAGCCATGATCGCCGCAGCTGTGTCCTTCTCCATGATGGTCATGATGATTACAATGCACATCAGGATCATAGCCAAGATTTCCTGCAAGCAGTGCGTTTACAGCTTCGTCTGCATTTCCTGAAACTCCGCCGAAAAGACGGATTCCGGCCTGAGCAAGTGCATTCTGGCGCCGCCGCCAATACCGCCGCAGATCAGGGTATCTACGCCATGTGCGACCAGGAATCCAGCCAGTGCGCCGTGACCGCTTCCATTGGTATCGACTACTTCGGCATTTACAACCTTGCCGTCTGCAATGTCATAGATCTTGAATGCTTCTGTGTGTCCAAAGTGCTGAAAAATTTCTCCATTTTCATAAGTAACTGCAATCTTCATAATGATATCTCCTTCATTTTGTAAATTTGATTTAGAAAGTGAACTATTAAATCGGTCAGCGGCTGGCAGTTCCTGTGAAAGGTCTAAGCTGGTAAGCGGAGTCTGTTTAGATTCCTTTCGGCAACAGCATTTCCCGCAGCGCGTATGCTCCCGTCCTTCGCAGAGCCGGTAATTTCCCCCGGCTATGACAAGGCGCTGTCCAAGGACGATACATCGGGCAATTTTTCCCCGGGCAGTTTCATAAATTTCTGTGACAGTTGTCCGGGAAATATCCATCTGGGCAGCACATTGCTCGTGAGTTTTCTTCTCCAGATCTACCAGACGGATGACTTCATATTCATCCAGAGTCAGAGTGACAGCTTCCGACTCTCTGGGACATTCTTCCGGAGAAAAAGATTCATATTGGGGTGCCTGGCAGATTCTGCGGCATCTGGGCGGTCTTGGCATATACGTCACCTCCTTGTTTTCGACATATGTCGATTATAAACCAGAAGAAGAGAAAATTCAATACTAGTTGACAATTTTTTTTATTTGGAGTACAGTCCAAGAAGAGATAAAATCGTTACTGCTCAAAAGCAATTTTTTTCTGGAATTTCGGGCACAATTGGAGCAGTAATGTAAAATTAACAGAAGAGGTACGAATATGCTGAAAGTAAAGAACCTGACTTTTGAAGTGAATGAAGAAGGGAAAAAGCGCTGTCTGGTAAATCACATCAGTTTTGATGTTCAGGATGGAGAAATGCTGGTAATCACCGGACCAAATGGAGGTGGAAAATCCACCCTGGCCAAGGTACTGGCTGGCATTGAGAAAGCAGACAGCGGAGAAATTTATCTGGATGATGAGAACATTACAGGATACGATATTGATCATCGTGCAAATGCGGGAATTGGCTATGCATTTCAGCAGCACCCCGCTTTAAAGGTATGACCGTGGCAAGAATGTTATCTCTTGCAGCAGGAAAGAATTTAACGGAAAAAGAGAGCTGTGACCTTCTCTCCGCTGTAGGACTTTGTTCCGAAGATTACCTGAACCGTCAGCTGGATGGAACCCTTTCCGGCGGTGAGATGAAGCGAATTGAGATTGCCACAGTTTTGGCGAAATCTCATAAAGTAAGCATTTTCGATGAACCTGAAGCAGGAATCGACCTGTGGAGCTTTTCCATGCTGATCAAGCGCTTTGAGGAGATTCATCGTGAGAAAAAGGAGTGCCTGATCCTGATTTCCCATCAGGAAAAAATCATCAATATGGCAGATAAGATCATGGTAATTGAAGACGGTGAAGTAAAGAAATATGGTACCAAAGAAGACGTTTCCCAACCTTATTTCAGCAGGAAAAATGTCAGAAATGTCTGAATGAAGGAGGAAAATGCTGATGGTTAAAGTAGAAGAAACAACCCAGGGTGTGCTTGATAAGATCAGCGAAGGCTTTGCACAGAAAGGTGCTTTTAATCTTCGTCAGAATGGTATTTCCATCTGTCACGGCGACAGCGAACATATCAAAATAAAGAAAAAAGAGGACAAGCCGGGAATCGATATTTTCATTGACGGGGAGACAAAGGGAGAGAAGGTTTTCATCCCGGTAGTGGTAAGTGTATCTGGAATGACCGATCTGGTTTACAATGATTTTTATGTGGCAGACGGTGCAGATGTTGACATTGTTGCAGGCTGCGGAATCCACAATAGTGGCTGCAATGACAGTCGTCACGATGGTATTCATACCTTCCATGTGGGTAAAAATGCCAATGTACATTACGAGGAAAAACACTACGGAGAGGGGAATGGAACCGGAAGCAGAGTGCTGAATCCGGTAACCAATATTGAGCTTGGTGAGAACTCCGTATTTACGCTGGATACCGTTCAGATCAAAGGTGTTGACTCCACAATCCGTACCACAAATGTTTCAATGGATGCAGATTCCAAGCTGTTTGTTCTGGAACGTCTGATGACAGATGGGGAGCAGAAAGCGGAGTCTGATATTGAAGTCTGTATGAACGGAGCAGGATCTTCTGCACAGATTATTTCCCGTTCTGTTGGAAAGGGAAATTCTTCCCAGGTTTTCCATCCGAAGGCTGTTGGAAAGAACAAATGTCACGCACATATCCAGTGTGATTCCATTATTATGGATCATGCAGAGGTGGGTTCTATCCCGGAAATCCAGGCGAAGCATGTGGATGCTGCAATTGTTCATGAGGCCGCTATTGGAAGAATTAACGATGAGCAGCTTCTGAAGCTAAGAACTCTTGGAATGACGGAAGCTGAGGCGGAAAATGTGATCATTGAGAATTTCCTGAGTTGAGAAAACTTAAACAGAAAAATAACTATTCAGTAGGTATGTACTATTTCGCGGAGGGTGTAACTGTGAAGGTGCTGAATAGTTATACAGAGAATATAGAATCTTCTGGTTGGTTTGGAAGATTTATCAAAAAATGCCAGGCAGCGTCGTTCAAAGACGCTGCCTGGCATTTGACATTATCTAATTTTTACGGATTTTTTGGAACTCCATTTGGAATAATATTTTTTGCCGCTTACAACTTTGTAGGTGCGGATCCGTACATAATATTTTTTCTTTGAAACCAGTTTCTTTAAGGTTGCGCGTGTAGCAGAGCCTTTTACGGTAAGGGTTTTCGCCTTTTTCATGCTGCTGTTCTGGTTGCCTTTATCGGAATCATCTTTACCGGAGTTATCTTTACCGGAGTTATCTTTACCGGAATCGTCTTTACCAGAGTTATCTTTACCAGAATCATCTTTACCGGAATCGTCTTTACCGGAGTCATCTTTACCAGAATCGTCTTTACCAGAGTCATCTTTACCGGAATCATCCTTACCAGAATCGTCTTTACCAGAATCATCTTTACCAGAATCATCTTTACCAGGATTATCTTTTCCTGCGTCCGAGTCATCCTTGCCAGGAGCAGCTGTGATCGTAAAGGTTGTGTTAATAATGCCGGTGTAATTTCCAGCTCCAGTAATAGTTACAGTAGCAGTACCTTCCTTCACATTATCTTTATAAGAAACTGTGAAATCAGTGCCTGCGCAAGTGTCTTGTCTCCGTATGTAACGGTAACATTCGGGCATTTCTCTGTTCCGTCACTGGTGTAGGAATACTGGGAAAGGGAAGCGGAATAGCGGCTGATATCCAATGGTTTAATGGTAAAGTCTTTCGTAACGGAACCAGTATAATTTCCAGTTCCAGTGAGGATTGCGGAAGCAGTACCTGCATCCCAGTTGTTTCTGTAGGAAACGTAATAATCCTGGTTCAGGGTTAATTCCTTGTCCCCGCTTTTTACTGTGGCGGTTGGGCGTAAAGAGGAGCTGTGTAGGTAAGGCTTTCATCGGAAAGCGTAACCGTGCAGCTGCTGATGTCAGCTCTGTTTATAGTAAAGGATTTGGTTACATACCCCTGGTAATTTCCAATTCCGTCAATTCCAACCCACGGAGAATTGTAATAGCTGCTTGGTTCAATGTTGTTGTGGTATGTTACAGTGAAATCCCTGTCTTTTACCAGGGTTTTACCACTGTGGGTAATTGTCACTTCAGGAGTTACCTCGGAACCAGTGTAATATGCCGGGGCAACGGAGAATCTGGCATTTGCATGATCTACAATACAATCACTGGAAATACAGATGCAGTAGAGGAAAATGGAGAGACAGTCCGTTTGTACCAGAATTTCTGGAGATTCACAAAGGAAAATGTGAAAAGGGACACAAATTTAGTTTTTTATTTAAGATAAATGTGAAAAAAATGTGAAATTAGCACTCTCCTCTTGACAGTGCTAACAATACGTGTTATATTACATACAGAACAAAGGAAGAGAGAAAAAGAAATCTTCCAGTTTCATTGAGAATGTTAATTAAACACGTAAGTGTTCACAATATAAGGAGGAATGGATTATGTTAATGCCTAGTATTTTTGGAGAAGATTTATTTGATGATTGGATGAGATTACCTGTAGAAAGAGAGACGAACAGAGGTTACAGAACCACAGAACTGATGAAGACAGATATTAAGGATGTGGATGGCAACTACGAGCTGAGCATGGACCTTCCGGGATTTCATAAAGAAGATGTGAAGATTCAGCTGAAGGATGGTTACCTGAACATCCAGGCTTCCAGAACTGAGAATAAAGATGAGAAGGACAACCATGGTAAATATGTCCACAGAGAACGTTACACCGGACAGTGCTCCAGAAGTTTCTATGTAGGAAAAGAGTTGGAGCATGAGGACATTCATGCGAAATATGACAACGGTGTTCTGGTTGTTACCCTCCCGAAGGAAGCGAAGAAAAAAGTGCCGGAAGAGAAGAAGTTTATTTCTATTGAAGGCTGATTTTGGTAAAATAGATTTTGGGACTGATATAGACTGACATAAAATATGTGCGCCAGCCGTGAAATAGAAGCGGCGGCTGGCGTAAATAATTACTGAATACTGTGAACAGCTTCTTTCATATAGATTGTGTTTCATTTAAAGACGATTTTCTAATTTACATAGATTTTGTTTCATACCCCCTCATTTCCTGCCGGCTACCCACCGGCAGGTTTTTTCTTATGTCTTTACATCATTTCACCTGTCTGTTATACTTGTCTGGAATTATTGCTGACTGTAAAAACAAAAATGTTGTTGCAAGCGTTGTGAACAGTAACAATGTTTTAAGAGAAGGAATTTACCCATGAATTACATTGTATTTGACTTGGAATGGAACCAGAGCCAGGGGGAAAAAGGTGGTCCAACAGCCGTCTGCCTTTTGAGATCATAGAAATCGGCGCCGTAAAACTGAATGAAAAGAAAGAAATTGTGGACAGCTTTCAGCGTCTGGTCAAGCCCCAGGTGTATAACTGGATTCATGACAGTATCCATGAAGTAATTCATATGAATTATAAAGATCTGCAGAACGGAACCCCTTTTCCACAGGCAGTTACAGAGTTTCTGGATTGGTGTGGAGAAGAATATATTTTCTTCACCTGGGGAAATCAGGATGTGATGGAGCTGCAGCGGAATATGAAATACTATGGCAGGCTTTCCAGAATCAAAGGTCCGGTGACCTATTATGATGTGCAGAAATTATTTGCCATCCGCTACGAGGAAAACGACGAGCGCCGTGCCCTGGAATTTGCCACAGATAAAATGGGCGTAGAGAAGAAAATGGACTTCCACCGCGCTCTGGGAGATGCTTATTACACCGCATGTATTCTCCAGAAAATAGAAGACGAGTATATTTTTCCTAACTCATCCCTGGACGTATACCAGAACCCTAAGAGTAAACGGGAAGAGATCCACGTATCCTACCCGGCTTACGATAAATATGTGTCCCGTGAATTTTATTCCCGGGAAAAAGCCATGAAGGACCGTGAAGTAACTAGCACGAAATGCCCATTGTGCCATAACCCGGCTAAGCGCAAGATCCGCTGGTTTATGAATAATTCCAAGGTTTACTACAGCGTGTCCCTTTGCCAGGAACATGGCTTTGTCCTTGCAAGATCCGGATCCGCCGGACAGAAGACAACATGTACTATGTAATCAAGAAACTGACTAACGTAACCGACGAAGAAGCCGACGAGATCCGCCAGAAACGTGATGCCCACAGGGCCAAACGCCGCCTGAAAAAAGAAGAGCAGCCAAGCCAATAAACTAACGCTTGGTTAATAGAAAAAACCCCTCCGGAATCCAGGAATACGCCGTCACCGCCCAGGAGCTAAAGATAAAAGAAGAAATTTATTCAGCAATGGTGATGTATGGAGTGCTGACATATGACAATGGGATGGTTTTTGTTCCCAATAAAGAGACGAAAGAATATTTGCAAAAGGCACTGTGCTACAGATAATATGTACAAAAATTAAAATCCTCTTTATTCTCTATTTGCATAAATTCAAAGTGCAAAACAGAATAAAGAGGATTTTTTTGTCTTTTGGGTCGCGTCACAGGTGTCATAAATTATTTGATTAAAATGAAGGCTCTTTGTTGGCTGTCAGGATCTCTGCAGATTTCCGCAAATGGTAATTTGCGGTCTCTGGCATTTTGCTTACTACACTTGCGTATAAAATTTCGATTATCGCATTTTCTGAAAAACGGTGTGCAACAATTTCCTTACCCACGGTGATATCAGAGGTTGCATTGTAAAATATTAAATTACAATATTGGGTCATTGTGGACTTTACTGACTGCGTAATGCCAATGGTAAAGGCTCCTGCCTCGTGAGCAGCTTTTACAGCGGCGTTGACAGTTCTGGACATACCGGAGTGAGAAATCGCGATTACCACATCATCACTGGCAATATTCGAAGCCGTGATTAATTGCATATCTGGGTCAAAATCAAAATAGCAGTTGAACCCAATTCGCCGGAATCGGTAGCTGGCGCATAAACAGGGAACGGTTGCATCTCCGATTCCATAGAAGAAAATATGTTTTGCAGAAACGATTCTGTTTGTGGCCTCCTGGAAAACAGAAGGAGAATTCAGCTCCATAGTCAGTTGTATTGTATTTGTGTACAAATTACATATTTGCTCGCTGATTGATTCTATAGAGTCATGTTGCTCAATATCAACCTGCTGCACAAGGGCTTCAGAAGTTGCGTTTTGAGTCGCCAGCATTTCTTTAACCTGTGCAAAACCGGAATATCCCATTTTTTTTTTACAAAAACGATCAATAGAACCCTCTCCACAGTGACATATCTCTGCGACTTTAAGCATAGATTGATTGGCTGCTTCCTGTGGATGATTGTAAAAGTAATCTGCAATTCGATTTTCCGTTTTGGACAGAGATGGCTTCCAAAGCCGGATTGCAGTAAAAATATTAAGAGAAGAATTTGCGGCTACAGAAATTTCAGACATAGTGACCTCCCAATTACATACATTAATTTTATTTTATATAGATGTATTGCATTTGTAAAGCGAATTTCTATTAATTGTCGCTCCACTAAATTATAAAATAAAACGGAGTATAAATCAAGACTAAAACTGCAATAAATGTGCAATATACATAAAAAATAAGCCGTAATATTATATAAATTAGCAATTGAAACTCAAAATACAATGTGCTATACTCCAATTAACAAAAATAAAAAACGGAGTGTGAGGCGAATATGGAAAGATCTTTTCGTACTAATCTTATCGATGCAATTATGGATCAGGCTTCTCAGGATGAGAAAATAGTGGTTCTCAATGCAGATTCTGCCAGAGCCTTATGTCTTACCAAATTTGCAGAGACATATCCAGAGAGAATGATCAACGTTGGTATCAGCGAAACCGATTTAATTGGAACTGCAGCAGGACTTGCTACTACAGGACTTAAACCGGTAGTTGTAGGATTTTCGATGTTTGTTGCAGAGAAACCCTATGAACAGATCAGACAGGCAATTGCCTATCCGAATCTGAATGTAAAAATTGTTGCAACACATTCAGGTCTCTGTGTAGGCCAGGATGGAGCATCACATCAGTGCCTTGAAGATATCTCAATTATGAGAACACTTCCTAATTTTAAAGTGTTCGTAGCAGCAGACATTGCTGATGAGAAAGCTGCTTTCGCAGCAATGATGGCATATGATGGACCTGCTTATCTGAGACTTGGAAGAGATAAGGCAACTGATATTTTCGAAGATGGAAAAGTAGATCAGATTGGCGGATGTGATATTCTCCAGGATGGCAGTGACGTAACACTTGTTGGCTGCGGTCTGATGGTAGAAGTTGCAATGAAAGCTGCTGAGGAATTGAAGAAAGAAGGAATTAACGCAGCTGTAATTAACGCATATTGCATTAAGCCTTTGGCTGAGAATGTTATTCTTGAGTATGCAAAGAAGACAAAAGCGATGGTTACTGTAGAAGATCATTCCGTTATTGGTGGTCTTGGTGCTGCAGTGGCGACAGGTAACATCAGCAAAATGTCCGGCAGTTGTAAGAACCGTTGGTGTTCAGGACCGGTTTGGTGAATCTGGTCTGCAGGATGATCTGTTTGAAAAATATGGTCTGACAGCCCAGCATATTGTAGAAGAAGCCAAGAAAGCAATTGCAATAAAGGAGGGAAAGGCAAATGTCTAGAGATGTGACTGCTTTAGAAGCAAAAGCAAAAGAACTTCGCAGGGATATTGTAAAAATGATTTACGCTGCTCAGTCAGGTCATCTGGGCGGCTCTCTTTCAGAAATCGATATTTTAACAGCACTGTTTCATGGTGAGATGAATTATTCAGGTAAAAACATGGATGATCCTAACAGAGACAGATTTGTTTTATCAAAAGGACATACAGCTCCTGCCTTATATGTTAATCTTGCTGATGTGGGCTGTTTTCCAAAAGAAAGACTTTTTGATTCATATAGAAGAATCAATGGCCTTTTACAGGGACATCCTTGTATGAAAACTCCTGGAGTAGAAATTGCAGGAGGATCTCTTGGAATCGGACTTTCCGTAGCTGCCGGAATGGCACTTGGAAATAGATACCAGGGATATAAAGGCAGAGTTTATTGTATGATGGGTGATGGCGAGATTAATGAAGGTCAGATTTGGGAATCAGCAGCTACATCTGCCGGATTTGGTCTGGATAACCTTTGCGCATTTGTTGATGTGAATGGTCTTCAGAATGATGCTCCTACAAAAGAAGTAAAAGATATGGGAGACCTGGCTGCGAAATGGAAAGCTTTCGGATGGAATGTTCAGGAAATTAATGGACATGATTTCAATGAGATTCTGGATGCACTGGATCAGGCGAGAGCAACAAAAGGAAAACCGTCCGTAATTCTTGCACATACAGTAAAAGGAAAAGGTGTTCCGTTTATGGAGAATGTTGTTGTATGGCATGGAAAAACTCCTTCTAAAGAAGATTATGAAAAAGCAATGGAGGCTTTAGCTTAAGAGGAGACTGGTCATGAAAATATACATTGGATGTGATGTTGGAACATCAAGCACAAAAGCCGTTGCAGTAGATGAGAATGGCAAGGTCTGGCAGAAGGCTCAAAGAAATATACTTTCATACAAAAACATAACAACTGGGCGGAGCAGGAACCTGATGTGTGGCTGGATGGGGCTGTGGAATCCATCAAAGCCGTGATTGGACAGATTGATGAAGCCTGTATTGAAAGAATTTGTATTAGTGCATTGTATGCAGGAACCGGTGCAATGTTAGATGAAAATATGAATTCCATTCGTCCGGCACTAATCTGGCTGGATCGAAGGGCTGAGAAAGAAAGTGCTGGGCCCAGGAAAATCTGGCAGACAAAATAGCAGAAGTAACCGATAATGGAATCGATTCTTATTTCGGATATATTAAGCTTCTGTGGGTGAAAAATAATGAACCTGAGAACTGGAAAAAACTCAGATGGGTTCTACCGGCAAATAGTTATATCGTCTACAGAATGACTGGAAAGCTTATGGTGGATTACAGCTCAGCTGGAAACTTTGGTGGAATATATGATTACCGAAACCACTGCTGGAGTGAAGAAATGTGTGGGCTTCTTGGAATACCTTTTGAAACCATGCCTACAGAATTTTGTAAGCCATATGATATTGTTGGAATGATCAATGAGGAATTTTCCAAGAAGCTCGGTCTGAAACATGAAGTTGAGCTATGTGCTGGAACAATTGACTGTATTTCTTCTATGCTTAGTGCAAATGCAGTTAAGCCAGGTGATAATGCAGCTGTTCTTGGAACTTCTTTAAACTGGGGCGTGCTTCATACTGGCTTATCAGGGATCCGCAGATCGTTTCAATGCCATATGCGATTGATCCGGAAGATATCAGTTATACATATGCAGGGGCATCAACAGCAGGTGCATTGCCACGCTGGTTTGTAAATAATTTCTGCGGTGGAGATGGAGCTGCTGAGTATGCTGAGATAGAAAAAGGCATTATTGATGCTGACATTCCACCAGGAAGTGATGGACTTGTTATTCTTCCCTATTTTATGGGTGAACGCTCACCTATTTGGGATCAGAATGCAACCGGTGTATTTTTCGGAATGACGCTGGCACACAAAAAGACGCATGTTTATCACGCAATTCTTGAGGCAGTAGGTTATTCACTGAGAGACATGAATGATTCTATGAATCTTGACAATGAAAGAATCGAAAAGATTGTTTTGGTTGGCGGAGGTTCCCGCTCTGTGATTTGGAAACAGATTCTTGCAGACATAATGGGGCTTCCTGTACTAACACCAATCAATCCGGTTGAGGCACCTTTGGGAGATGCATTCATGGCAGCGAAAGCTGGGAAAGAGTCAATAGATTTTACTCAGATCAGTGAATGGATTGAATTTAATGAAGCGGTGATGCCCGATATGAAAAAGCACAACGCTTATAATGAATATTTCAAGGTGTATAAAGCACTTTATGAAAACTTAAAAGATACAATGAGTATCAGAGCAAACATATTAAACGATACAAATCTTTGAGAAAGATTTAGTATACAAAACAAAAAACATTTAGGAGGAAAAAGCAATGAACAAAAAAGTATTGGGAGTACTGTTAGCATCTGTAGTAGCAATGGGTTCAATGGGAGTAAGCGTATACGCAGCTGATGCAGAAGAAGATCGTAATTACAGCGAGTATACTCCTGCAAAAGACGAGTACAATCTCGTATTCATCCCGAAGGTTGTTCATACCTGGTACGAAGGCGTAAAAACTGGTATTGACGAAGCCGTTGCAGAACTTGAGGAAAAAGGCGTTAAAGTTAATTATGTATGGGATGCTCCGGCAGATGCTGTTGTAACAGACCAGACTGCAAAAATGGAAGCAAATGCAGCTACACAGCCAGATGGAATGTCTGTAGCAATCATTGACCCTTCAGCAGAAACATCTGTTGTAGATGAGATCGTTGCAGCAGGAATTAATGTTGAAACATTCGATGTTGACGCTCCAGATTCATCCAGAAAATACTATTGCGGACATTCAACAAATTATGAGGATGGTTACGAAATGGCAAAGGTTCTGGCTGACAAGCTTGGAAATGAAGGTCAGGTTGCAATCCTTTCCGGAACCCTTAGTGCTTCCAACCATATTGAGCGTGTAAACGGATTCAAAGATTATATCACTGAGAATACCAATATTGAGATTGTAGATGAGCAGCCGGATAATGACTCTGTTGAGGATGCACTTTCTATTACAGAGGGTTATCTTTCCACATATCCAGATCTGAAAGGTGTATTCGGATGCAATGGTGCAGCTCCAGTTGGTGCTTGTCGTGCAATCAAAGATGCTGGAAAGCTGGCGATGTACTTGTTGTAGGTATGTCTGAGGATGAGGAAACAGCAGGATATCTGAAAGATGGTACAATGTACTGCACATTAAAACAGGACGTTCCGTCTTATGGATATAACAGTGTTTACAACATGATCATGATCGCAGATGGAAATGAGCCTTACAAGGTTGAGGATGATATTCCAGCAGCATTTGTATATCAGGAAAATGTTGATGACTACGATTGGAACTAATATACGTATTCGTTTTAAGTAGAATCTGAATAACCAGACCTGGTTGCTTATAGTCGATCGGGTCTGGGAAAAAATAGAGGTAATTACAAATGGACAAGTATATTTTGCAAATGAAAGGTATCACTAAGACATTTCCTGGTGTAAAAGCTTTGGATAATGTGATTGTTGAGATCCTGTCCGGAGAAATACACGGACTTATAGGGGAAAATGGAGCCGGAAAAAGTACTTTGATGAAAGTACTTATGGGAATTTACAAAGCTGATGAAGGTGAAATTCTGGTTGAAGGACAAAGCGTAAAAATCGGAAACCCTACAGAAGCCATCAAATTAGGAATTGGTATGGTTCCACAGGAGCTGAATCTGAATCCATTTGTAACTGCAGCTGAGAATATTTTTCTTGGAAATGAAATTAAGACTGGCGGTAGGATCAACTGGAAGAAGACAAACGAAGAGGCTGTTAAGGTGATGAAATCAATCGGCCTTGATATCAATCCCACAACAATTGTAAGCCGTCTTAGTTCCGCTCAACAGCAGTTGGTTCAGCTTTCCCGTGTTTTGGCTACTGGTGCCAAGATTCTTGTATTTGATGAACCCACAGCGTCTCTTACTACAGCCGAGGTAAAAACGCTGCTGGCATTGATGAAAAAACTGAAAGAAGAAGGAAAAACAATTGTTTTCATTACCCATCATCTGGATGAATTGTTATCTACTACAGACCGTATTACAGTCATGCGTGATGGAAAAATGGTATCTGTGGATGATACGTCCAGTATAGATGAGGCAACTTTGATTGAAAAAATGGCTGGTAAAAAAATGGCAAAGCAGACTCGTGTAAATCGTGAAGTGAAAAAAGACGAGGTGCTGCGAGTTGAACATTTTACCAGGACGAAAGAATTTGAAGATATTAATTTCTCTGTGAACAGAGGAGAAATATTTGGAATAGGCGGACTTGTTGGAGCTGGTCGTTCCGAACTTATCAGTGCAATATTCGGAAGAACCAGACCAGAAAATGGAAAACTCTACCTGTATGGAAAAGAGACGGTGATCACATCACCTTCTGATGGGGTAAAACAGGGTATGGGATATCTTCCGGAGGAACGCCGTGCACATGGAATTTTTCCAATTTTATCAGTACAGGAGAATATGGTTATTCCAATGTACAAAAAGATAATGAAAGCTGGAAAAATTGATTACTCAAATGCGAAAAAAATCACAAATGATTATATTGAAAGAATACAGATAAAAACTCCATCGGTAGATACTCCAATCAAATCTTTAAGTGGAGGAAATCAGCAGAAAGTTATTCTTGCGCGCTGGCTTGCAGAGGGTGCAAAAATTATTTTTATGGATGAGCCTACAAGAGGAATTGATGTAAATGCAAAAGCTGAGATTTACGATTTGATCCGTCAGATGACTGCGGCGGGGGTTACTGTAATCGTTGTTTCATCAGAGCATGAAGAGTTAATGCTTCTTTGCGACAGGATTATGATTATGCATGAAGGAAAACAAAAAGGAATTCTTGATGCGAAAAGTATAAATACTTCTCAGGATATTCTCGAAATAGCCCTGGGGGATGGAGGAAAAAATGAATAATAAAAAGAAATTCAGTATTTTAAATTTGCCTACAGAATATATGATGCTGGTTGTTCTGGTTGTAATCTGCATCGCTTTGTGTATTGCGAGACCGGCATTCTATTCATCCTTTAACGTATCTACATTAATCAGAACCATTTCATGGACGACGATTGTTGCATTTGGACAGACACTTGTACTGCTTACGGGAGGAATTGACCTTTCCGTTGCTGGTATGGCAGGTATGTCTGGTATTTTATCCGCATGTTCTATGGTAAATGCAGGAATCTCACCAGTAATTGTTATTCCATGTATTTTAGTTCTGGCATATGCCTGTGGATGTCTTAATGGAATCCTGATTACAAAAATTAAAATGATTCCATTTATTGTTACTTTAGCAACCGGACAGATTTTTACTGGTATTATTTATGTAATTACTCAGGGACATCCTATTCTGGACATTCCTGAGAGCGCTGTTCAGCTTGGACGTGGAATGCTGTTTGGAGTCATTCCATTTCCGACAATTGCAATGATTGTGTTCTGTATCGTGCTGGCATATGTAATGCGATACACACCATTTGGAAGAAATGTATATGCAGTTGGTGGAAATGAAGAAGCTGCCCGTATTGCAGGTATTAAAACAGATAATGTTACGATTAATGTATATGGAATTTCAGCAGTTATGGCATCCATCGGAGGAATTTTGATCACTTGCAGACTTGGTACAGCACAGCCGACAGTTGGTTCTGACTGGGTTATGCCATCTGTTACAGCAGCTGCAATTGGAGGAACCTCTCTTTCTGGCGGACGTGGAAGTATTCTTGGAGCTCTTATTGGCGGATGTTTTATGGGAGTTGTTCAGAATGCAATTACGATCCTGGCTATCTCAGCATACTGGGAGCAGGTTATTACAGGTGCAATCATTCTTATTGCAATTGCTGTCGATTGTGTAAAATCTAAGAGATTAAATGCAGCATAAAGTTTTTTACAATTTAATTCATTTTACAGAAGCTAAAAATAAAAAATATTTATAAACAGGAGGCCACACAATGAAGGTTGATTTTTCAAAAGTAATCGAGTTAAGCCATGATATGATTCCGTCTGCACCAACTGCAGATGTAAAACCATTCGATCACTCACCAGAGGCGGCACCATTTGATCCGGATCACACAAAAGAGGAGCACTTCCGTTTAATGGCACAGACCTATGATGTTTCTGTTATGGGTGAGCGTGGAGAGCCACATCCAGAAGGAAGCTGGTATATTTCCGGAGAAGTATTTTTCTGGACACATTGCGGAACTCATGTTGAGTTTCCGTACCATCATAGAAAAGACGGACTTCAGGCACAGAATTATCCAATTGAGAATCTGATTGGAAATGCATCAATTATTGATTTTACAGATAAAAAAGCTGAAGATGCAATGACTCTGGAAGAGTTTAAAGAAAGAGGAAAACATATCCAGGAAGGTGATATGGTATTCCTTCATACAGGACTTGATGCTAAGTGGAGAACAAATGACTGGGAGCCATATCCATATGTAGAAATGGATGCTATTAAATGGCTGGTAGACGAGAAGAAAATTAAAGCAATCGGTACAGATGCAACTTCTCTGGAGAATTTCAATCATAAAAATGCAGATGGAATTGATGATCAGCCGAACCACAACTATGTATTTGAACACAATGTTGCAATGGTAGAATCTCTGACTAATCTTGATAAAGTAGGAAAGAGAGCATTTGTTACAATTGAGCCGCTTAAAATCCATGGTATTGAGGCTTGCCCGGTTAGAATTATGGCATTCCTTGATGGAGCACTTATTCCAGAATAAAGAGGGGCTTACGGTACTGTAAGGAGGATATTATGAAAATTGTAATTGGCTGTGACCCGAATGCACAGAAAGAAAAAGAAGAGCTGATTAAATTTATTGAGAGTAAAGGCTATGGAGAAGTAACTGACTACGGAAGTGAAGATCCAATTTATGCCAATGTTGCATTTAAAGTTGCGGAAGCTGTGGCTGCTGAAAAGTTTGACAGGGGAATCCTGATCTGTGGAACTGGAATTGGTATGTCTATTGCGGCAAATAAGGTTAAAGGTGCATATGCTGCGTTGGTAACAGATTATTATTCAGCACAGCGTGCTCGGTTGAGCAATGATGCAAATATTATCTGTATGGGAGCTTTTACAACTGGTGTCAAAGAAAGAGAATTTATGACAACAGAATTCCTTACAAATGAGTTTGTCCCAGGCTGTGGATCACAGCCGAAGGTAGATGCATTTGTACACTATGATGAAGAGAGATAAAAACATATAATAGCTAATGAAAAAGGACTGCCGTCGCGCAGTCCTTTTTCATTACATTTTATTTTATAAAGTTGGTATTGTCAGCAGATTCGTCAGAATCGACCGCTCATACTGCATTCCCCATCCAACCATCTGCTCGTTAAAGTAATATTTGCTCTTTAATCTTAATGGTCCAACCGCATTGGAAAGGATTGCCTGTTTTTAGTAAGAGTGCTAAGGTCAGTGCCAGTGGGGACAGTTACATATACATTCTTGGTATAGTAGAATGGATAGGTATTTCCGCAATTGTTCAGCAGGTACTGTTCGCTTGAAAGATTTTTCTTCGGAACAGGATTCTTGCTGACTTTGACCTTCTGGACTTCGAAATTGTCAAAACCGTAATCCAGAAGGCTCTTGGTATCTGCCCATGCACCGTTTACGGAATTCAGGACAACGGCAACCAGCGTCATATTCCCACGTTTGGCGTAGGTGATCAAGGTAGCACCGGCGGCATCTGTGTAGCCTGTTTTTCCACCAAGGCACACTCGTACGGCGAGCTAATCCATGCCCTGCCTACTCATCTTGTGATGGTTCAGGAGGTAACGGGTTTCGTTGAAAATATTAGTCGGCGGAATATTATACAGGTCTGTGGTGAAAAATTTCCTGCAAAGAGGATTCTGCCATGCTGCCTTGGCAATCTTTGCCATATCGCTTGCCGTGGTAACGTGAGTCGGATCAGGAAGACCGTTTGGATTATTAAAATGGGTATTTTTACATCCAAGCTGTGCGGCTCTGGTGTTCATCAGCTCTACAAATTTCTTTACAGAACCGGAAACCTCTTCGCCAATGCCAAGTGCCATTTCGTTGGCAGATTCCAGCATTAGTGCCATTAGACACTGCTCCACAGTGAAAACCTCCCCGGCGTCACCGTAAATGGTGGAGCTTCCAGCTTCAATTCCGTAGCTGCCTGCTGGGAAAGGGTGAGCTGTGCGTTTATATCCAGATTCTCACAGCCGAGAAGACAAGTGAGAAGTTTGGTAATGCTGGCTGGGTAAAGCTGGGTGTCGGCATTCTTGGAATACAGGACCGCTTCTGTATTTAAATCCATAAGAACTGCAGCCTGTGCCTCGATCTTAGGACCCACCGGCCAGCCCTGGATGGAATCCGTGTCAGCTTCCTGTGCGTAATATTCGGTATGCGGATCCGGAGTAGGAGTAGGGGAACTGGCTGCTGTATCATTTGCAGGAGTATCGGTGGCCTCTGCCCAGACTGCACCAGTCTGCCCCAGAAGCATTCCCGCTGCCAGAACTCCGCAGAAAATCCGCTTTATTTTCATATGAAGTTTTTTTCTGCTCATATAAAATCCTTTCTTAAATAAATGCTAGTATAGTATCCATCTAGTAATAATAGTTTACAGTTACTTGTTTTTTTGCTATACTCCATTCAAAAAACAGTTCTGGAGGATACGCAATGCCACGTTATCATGTTACACTTACTGATACAGAAAT
>ENA-OQAA01000922-OQAA01000922.1-human-gut-metagenome-genome-assembly--contig:-NODE-922-length-17452-cov-2.125483_pt1 | contig 17452 bp, 26 predicted proteins | sample MGYA00242489_ERZ504515 | MGnify/ENA primary metagenome ERZ504515 (study PRJEB26092, sample SAMD00036237) | human gut metagenome | host: Homo sapiens | study: EMG produced TPA metagenomics assembly of... | reverse complement strand
ATGTGTAACTCTCACGAGTATGCACCATGATGTTGGAAGCCAACCCGGAAGCTTACCGTCGTATTTCGAAGTCAGTAGCGATTCGGAGGCAATATGGAAAACCTGCAATTCAATGCCGATACCAACTGGTATGACGAACTGTTGCGCACAGCCATGATGACCAATCACAGCTTGAATATCTCCGGTGGTACGGAAAAAGCGACCTACTCTGCCGGCATGAGCTATCTGGCACAAGACGGTATCATGGACGTGGAAAACTACTACCGCCGCTTGAACTTCCGTGCCGCCCTTGACTACGAAGCCCGCAAATGGCTGAAAGTAGGCTTCAACGGCGTATTCAGCAACTCGCAGCAGCAGCTTCCCAAGAATGCCGCATGGCAACAGGCATACAACACACCGTCTATCATCCGGTGTATGATGACCGCCGCGACGATGCCGTATTCCCTAAGAAGTACACATCACCCGAGCAGGTGGGCTTGACCAACAACTTCAACAATCCGGTAGCCACTGCCAACTATTACGACAACCGGAACGAGACCTACCAAGTGCTGACCAACTTCTATGCACAGCTCAACCTCATCCCCGACAAGCTGAATATACGCAGTAGCTACAGCTACGACTACTCAATGATTCGCGGTTCTGAGTTCACTCCTACCTACTATGTAGGCACCAACCAGAAGAAAGAGGTTACCGAACTCACTAAAAAGAACACTAACTACTACAAATATATATGGGACAACGTGGCCACTTATACTGACAAGTGGGGCAAACACTCCTTTACCGGTATGCTGGGTGCATCCATGCGTCAAGAGCAATACCGCCTGCTCGAAGGTACCGCCACCAACGTGCCCGAAGGTGAGGACGTGTGGAAATACATCGCACTGGGCAACAAGGAAGGCGCTACGGTGAAAGACGACGGCTGGAAATACCGCGGTCTCTCCTATTTCACCCGACTGAATTACAACTACAACGACAAGTACATGTTGATGTTCACCTTCCGTGCCGACGGCTCGTCCAAGTACAACGACAAATGGGGCTACTTCCCCTCCATCGGTGCCGCATGGGTCATCTCCCAAGAACCGTTTATGAAGAACCAGAATATCTTCGACTACATGAAGCTGCGTGCCAGCTGGGGTAAGCTGGGTAACGACAAGATTGCTGCCAGTGCAGGCTTCGCAAGCATACAGAACGTACAGTCCGTATTCGGTCCCAATACCGCCATCGACGGATTCATCAACACCACCAACTTCAGCTGGCTGGGTTGGGAAGTAGTGAACGAAACCAACGTGGGCGTCAACTTCAGTACACTGAAGAACCGCTTGAACGCCGACATCGACTGGTACTACCGTCTGACTGACAACGCCGTGATTTCACCCAAGCTCCCGATGAGTGGCGAGCTGCTGGCCGGCAACAACGGACAGATTCTGAATACCGGTATCGACCTCTCCTTGAACTGGAACGACAAGATTGGCCAGGACTTCAATTACAACATCGGCGTCAATCTCTCTTATCTGCATAACGAAGTGAAAAGCCTAAAAGGAAACATGAAAATCATCAAAGGCGGAAAGACCGTGAATATGGTGGGCGAGACGATGAACTCATTCTATGGCTACAAGGTCATCGGCATCTACCAGACTCCTGAACAATGTGCTGCCGACCCCATCGCCGTGGCCAACGGACTGGAACCCGGCGACTTCATCTACGAGGACGTGAACGGCGACCATGTGATAGACGGAAACGACAAGCAGGTGTTGCTCATACGTGCCCAGCTTTACTTATGGCTTCAATGCCGGATTCTCTTATAAGAACTTCGACTTCAGCCTCACTACCTACGGACAAGCAGGCGGCGAACTGTGGAACCGTAAGCGTGCCCTGCGCTATGCAGCCGACTACTATAACTTTGACCGTGCACAGTATGAGAACCGCTGGACGGGTGCAGGCTCTACCAACGAACATCCGTCGGCCAAGGCTCTTCTCAAAACCTGGAACAAATCAGACAGTAACAACGCTTCCTATTTCGTAGAAAGCTCCGATTACTTCCGCATCCAGAACATCACGCTGGGCTACTCGTTCAAGAACTTGAAGATAGGCAGCTACGTGATGCCGGGACTCCGCCTCTCATTGACGGCCGACCGCCCCTTCACTACCTTCAAGGCCAACAGCTTCACACCTGAAGTGTCGGATGCCGAAGGTTGGGATACCGAAGTATACCCTCTGACTTCAACCTATACTTTCGGAGTGCAAATAGATTTCTAAACCCTAAAACGTAAAACAATGAAATTCTTAAAGAAAACATTCGCATATATACTTCCGGCCATGATGGTACTGGGAGGAGCTACCGCTTGCACCGATTTCATAGAAATGATCCGGAGAACAAAGTTCCCGAACAAGGCGTGGACTTTACCAACAAGAACAATATGTACCAACCCGTAGTGGGTGCCTACTCCAAAGTACGCACACAGGGCATGCACTGGTGCAACGCACTATTGATGTTCACCCGCGACGGTGACGTGTGGTCGGGCCGTACCGATGACCAGGGCGATGCCGTGGCCTTCGGACGCAAGTTCAACTACAACAACTCATTCTGGGCACTGAACCAGGTATGGATGAACTTCTACGACATCATCCGCATCACCAATGCCGCCCTGCAAAGCCTCGACGGTTATGCCGAATATCTTGCTGCAGGAAGCGAAGATTACAAAACCTACGAATCCTATTGCGGCGAAGTACGTACCATCCGTGCATGGGCTTACTATTGTCTGGTGACCAATTTCGGTCCCACCGTCATCTACCGTGACAACCTGCAGACCGATTTTCGCCGTTCTACCGTAGAGGCCGTATATAATTATATGCTGGAAGATTTGAACTACGCCATCGACAAACTGCCCCGCATGCGTCCCAACCAGATGGAACACAAGGGAGGCCGTGACAGCCTTCACCGCCCAAGCATTGGCCGCCCGCATCTATCTGCTGAAAGGAGACTATGCACAAGTGGAGACACTGACCGATGACATCATCAAGAACGGTGGATTCCGTCTCTACGACGACTTCTACCAGCTGTTCAAAATTCCCGGAAAGTTGTGTGACGAATCTTTGTTCGAATGCCAGGTAACAGACTACGGCAATGGTTCTGGCGATTACCTGGGCGTAGACCAATGGTTCAATTTCCAGGTCCGAACATGGCAGAGAGGTATGATGAAGTAGTGAACGCAGACGGTACCATCAGCTACAAGCAAGCCGAAGGCACCAAGTCCATAGGCGGCTGGAATTTCATAGGCTATGAACCCGAGTTCGTGGCATGGGCCGAAGCCCGTGGCGAAGGTGTGCGTGCCGAAACTTCTTTCCTGAAAGCCTGAGCAAGACGCGCGAGTTGGCAGGTAGGTCCCACATCGGCCACCAAGACCGACTGTTGGAACGGCAAAGGTTACCTTCCCTACAATCAGATGACTCTTCCACGTACGACCTACGGAGCCAACAACAATGTGCGTATCATCCGCTATGCCGAAGTGCTGCTGATGAACTCCGAAGCCAAAGTCAGACTGGGCAAGATGGAGACGCAGGCTACAACGAAGTGCGCCGGCGTGCAGGCATGAGCACCAAAACCGGTGTTACCCTGAAAGACGTGATGGACGAACGCCGGATGGAGCTTTGCGGCGAATGGTGTGCCCGTTATGTGGACTTGGTGCGTACCGGCGATGCCGCCACCGTACTCGGTCCCAAAGGATGGACAGCAGAAAAGACTTATTGGCCCATACCAGCCAACCAGTTGGACGACCTTCCCGACCTGAAGCTGGAACCCAATTGACGGAATTGCCGAATAAATCCGCTCCAATATGGTAAAAAGATTCCTAATCAGTTGTGGAATAGCCTTTGCCGCTCTGACGGCAAAGCAACCCCTGACGATTCCATCAAAGTGGTGAAGGGGCAAGTCAGTGACTATTATATCACTGTAACCCAAGACCGTATCGTAAAAGGACACGTACTGGACACCAACCGCCAGCCACTCGCAGGCGCCACAGTCATGTTCTTCGCAAGTCCCATGCACAATACCACTGCCCACGACGCAGCTTTGCCATCAAAGGAGCGAAGAAGACGTGCACCTGTATGTCTACTATCCCGGGAAAAAGATAGTGAACAGAATCCTGGCACTGGATGAAACCGATATTGAGGTAGTGATGGAAAAAGAGGTACACAAGGCAACCGCAATCCGCCGTCCCGCCCAGGCGACCCGGTGGTATGACCCACAGCGCCTCTGTCGCGCACCTTCTGCAATCCGATGAACATCAGTTACAATTTCGAGCCTTTCAACAACAATGTGCGTCCCAACGGTTCGTTCCGTTCCTCTGCCGACCCGATGGCGGTGGAATACAAGGGAGAATACTTTCTGTTCTCCACCAACCAGGGCGGTTTTCACTATTCCAAGAACCTGGTGGATTGGGATTTCGTTCCTGCCGGCTTCCAACGCAAGCTACGGACGACGACCAGTGCGCACCGGCAGCTATGTAAGCGGTGACACGCTGTTCTATACCGGCTCCACCTACGAAGGCCTTGCCGTGTGGTACAGTACACACCCCAAAACGGGACGTTTCAAACGTGCCATCGAAAAGAATGTGCTTCCCACATGGGACCCCTGCATGTTTCTGGACGATGACGGCAGACTGTATATGTATTATGGCTCCAGCAATGAATATCGCTAAAGGCGGTGGAACTGGACCGGAATGATTTCTATCCCATCATGCAAGATTCACGAAGTGATGATGCTCCGCCCCGAAGAACACGGCTGGGAACGTTTCGGCATGAACAATGACGATGAAGTGACACTCCGCCCATTCACAGAGGGCGCTTACATGACCAAACACAATGGCAAATATTATTTCCAATATGGTGCTCCGGGCACTGAATTCAAAGTCTATGCCGATGGCGTATATGTTTCGGATTCCCCGCTGGGCCCGTTTGTCTACCAGAAGCATAACCCGATGTGCTACAAGCCGGGCGGTTATGTGCAAGGTGCCGGTCATGGAGGCACGTTCTGCGACGTGAAAGGTAATTACTGGCACGTGGCCACCTGCATGCTCTCCCTGAAGTACAAGTTCGAACGCCGCATCGGTCTTTATCCGGTGGCTTTCGACAAGGATGGTGTCATGTATTCGTCCACTGCCTTCGGCGATTATCCCAACTGGGCAGAACCGATGGACGTAAAGAACCCTGCAGAGCGTTTCACGGGATGGATGCTTCTGTCCTACGGCAAACCGGTGGAGGTATCATCTACGGATAGCATCCATGCAGCTTCCAACCTGACGGACGAAAGTATGCGCACCTACTGGGCAGCCCGTTCCGGCAACCCTGGCGAATGGGCCGGGATAGACCTGGGCAGCACAAAGAATGTACGTGCCGTGCAGTTGAACTTCTACGACCATAAAGCGGTTCAATACAACCGTGCCATGGATATTTATCACCAATACCGTATTTTTGCTTCCGAAGACGGAAAAGAATGGACATTGGTCATAGACAAGAGCGACAGTGACAAGGATTGTCCGCACGACTACATCGAGCTCAACGAGCCGTTGCGTGCCCGTTATCTGAAATACGAGAATGTGCACATGCCTACGGGAAATGTCGCCTTGTCCGGCTTCCGCGTCTTCGGGAACGGTGACGGCGATGTCCCGCAAGCCGTGAAAGGACTGACTGTGAAACGTGACAGGAAAGACCGCCGGAATGCCCTTATCTCCTGGCAACCCGAAGCAAGCGCCTATGGCTACAACATCTACTACGGCACCGCCGAAGGCAAGATGTACAATGCCATCACGGTACTGGGACAGACGGAATATGACTTCCGCGGACTGGATGCGGACACGGACTATTACTTCACCATCGAGGCGCTGAACGAAAACGGCCGCTCGCCATTGTGCAAGACGACAAAAAATTAAACACAAGAAATAAAGATATGAAAAAACCAATAATGATACATGTGCTGGCTTTGTTCCTGATTTCCACATTGGCGAGCTGTGCATCCTGCTCTTCCGACTTGAAGGAAAACGGGAAAGAGAACGGAAAAGAGGAAAAGCCCGACACAGAGGAAGTACGTCCCGAATCATTCGCTTCGGATGACGAAATGCTTGATTACATCCAGAAGGTACATTTGAACTACATGTGGGACGGTGCGGAACCGACCTCCGGACTGGCACGCGAACGCATCCACCTGGATGGGGATTATCCCGAAAAGGACCAGAATGTTGTCACCACCGGCGGCAGCGGATTTGGTATAGCCGGACTGCTGGTAGGCATCGAACGCGGCTTCATCCCCAGGGAAGAAGGCGTGAAGCGCCTGACCAAGATTGCCGATTACCTGAAACGCGCCGACCGCTTCCACGGCGTATGGCCCCATTGGTTGTACGGCCCTACCGGCAAGGTGAAACCTTTCGGACAAAAAGATAACGGCGGAGACTTGGTGGAAAGCTGCTTCCTGATGCAAAGCTTGCTTTGCGTACGCCAATACTTCCGCGACGGCAACGAGCAGGAAAAGGCGCTGGCAGAGAAGATTAACCAATTGTGGAAAGAGATGGAGTTCAGCTGGTATCAGAATGGCAAGGATGTCATCTACTGGCACTGGTCTCCTGAATACAACTGGGAAATGAACTTCCCGCTGGAAGGCTACAACGAAGCATTGATTGTGTATGTGCTCGCAGCCTCCTCCCCCACTTATCCCGTTCCGGCTTCAGCCTACCACAACGGCTGGGCACGCGGCGGCGGCATCAAGTCCGACTCTGCCCCCTACGGCCTGCCTTTGGAATTGAAACACAACGGAGCCGAGAAACTGGGCGGTCCCTTGTTCTGGGCACAATACTCGCACATCGGTCTGGACCCGCGCAACCTGAGCGACCGCTATGCCAACTACTGGAACGTGGTGCGCAACCATGCCCTCTCCAACTACCGCTACTGCGTGGAGAATCCCAAACAATACAAAGGTTACGGCGAGGACTGCTGGGGACTGACCGCCAGCTACTCTACCAAAGGCTATGCAGCCCACTGCCCGGGCGACAACGACCATGGTGTCATCACACCGACAGCAGCCTTGTCCAGTTTTCCCTACACACCGGAGGAATCCATGCGTGCACTGAAGTATTTCTATTCCAAAGGCGACTGGATTTGGGGCAAGTACGGATTCTACGATGCCTTCTCCGAGGGAAGTGACTGGACGGTGCCCCGCTATCTTGCCATCGACCAATGCACCATTGCCCCGATGATTGAGACTATCGTTCCGGCTTGTTGTGGAAACTCTTCATGAGCTGTCCCGAGGTTCAGGAAGGATTGCAGAAGCTGGGATTTAAGGCTTAGGGATTTACGATTGAAGTTAGTATGCGACATGATGGAGCAGCTAAGCTTAAGTTGAATTTCTATATCACTATTCCCCTCCCCCTTCAGGGGGCCGGAGGGGATAATCAAAATTATATCATATGAAGAAATACACATTATTAGCAGCTTGCTTTCTCTGCCCTCACCGTGACGGCAACGCCCAAAGAAAACACATCCCAAGGCAATCCGCAGGAGATGGATAAATTCATTACGGAGCTGATGGGCAAAATGACGCTGCACGAGAAAATCGGTCAGCTCAACCTGCCGGTAACGGGAAACATCGTCACCGGACAAGCCAAGAGCAGCGACGTTGCCGGTAAAATCCGCAACGGTGAAGTCGGAGGTCTGTTCAACCTGAAAGGCGTGAAGAACATCCGCGAAGTGCAGAAACTTGCCGTAGAGAACAGCCGCCTGGGCATCCCCTTGCTGTTCGGTATGGACGTGATTCACGGTTACGAAACGGTATTCCCCATCCCCTTGGCACTCTCGTGCAGTTGGGACATGGAGGCTATAGAGAAATCGGCCCGTATCGCCGCCATTGAGTCGAGTGCAGACGGTATCTGCTGGACGTTCAGCCCGATGGTGGACATCTGCCGCGATGCCCGTTGGGGACGTGTATCAGAAGGCAACGGTGAAGACCCCTTCCTGGTTCAGCCATTGCACAAGCCATGATTCGCGGTTATCAGGGCAAGGATATGAGTGCCAACAACGAGATAATGGCTTGCGTAAAGCACTTCGCACTGTATGGCGCCGGAGAAGCCGGCCGCGACTACAACACGGTGGATATGAGCCGCAACCGTATGTTCAACGAATACTTCCCTCCCTACAAGGCTGCCGTAGAAGCCGGTGTGGGTAGCGCAATGACCTCCTTCAATGAAATTGACGGAGTACCCGCCACTGCCAACCACTGGCTGCTGACCGACGTACTGCGCAACCAATGGGGCTTCGACGGCTTCGTGGTGACAGACTATACAGCCATCTCCGAACTGAATAGACCACGGAATCGGCGACCTGCAGGAAGTATCCGCACGTGCCTTGACCGCCGGAACAGACATGGACATGGTAGCCGACGGATTTATCGGCACACTGGAAAAATCCCTGAAAGAAGGCAAAGTGACTGAGCCGACATTGACAAAGCCTGCCGACGCATCCTAGAAGCCAAATACAAGCTGGGACTGTTTGCCAATCCGTATAAATACTGCGACGTGAAGCGTGCCGAAAAAGAAGTGTTCACTCCCGAACACCGTTCCATCGCCCGCCAGATTGCCACAGAGACATTCGTACTGCTGAAGAACCAGGACAATCTGCTGCCCTTGCAACGCAAAGGCAATATCGCCTTGATTGGCCCGCTTGCCAACACCCGTGCCAACATGCCGGGCACTTGGAGTGTGGCAGCCACAGCAGACAAATACAGCACCCTGCTGGAAGGTTTCAAGAATTCTGTCGGCTCCAAGGCCAACATTCTCTATGCACAAGGCAGCAACCTGATGTACGATGCCGACTACCAGACACGCGCCACGATGTTCGGCCGTGAACTGCCCCGTGGCAATGACCAAGAACTGCTGGACGAAGCCTGAAAGTAGCCGCACAAGCCGATGTCATTGTAGCCGCCCTCGGCGAGTCCTCCGAGATGAGTGGTGAGAGCAGTAGCCGTTCCGAACTGGAAATGCCGGACGCACAGCGCCACCTGCTGGAAGCATTGCTGAAAACGGGCAAACCCGTAGTATTGGTATTGTTCTCCGGACGTCCCGTAGTGCTGACTTGGGAGAATGAAAATGTTCTGCCATCCTGAATGTATGGTTCGGAGGTAGTGAAGCTGCAGACGCCATTGCCGACGTAGTGTTCGGAGACGTTTGCCCCAGCGGTAAGCTGACCACCACTTTCCCGCAGAATGTGGGCCAGTTGCCTATGGCATACAACCACAAGAATACCGGCCGTCCTCTGAAAGAAGGCAAATGGTTCGAGAAGTTCCGCAGCAACTACCTGGATGTGAGCAACGACCCGCTGTATCCTTTCGGCTATGGCTTGAGCTACACCACCTTCCAGTACAGTGACATCACGCTCAGCTCCAAGCAACTGAATGCGGACGGCAAGCTGACCGCTTCCGTAACCGTAACCAATACGGGTAACTACGATGCAGATGAAATCGTACAGCTCTATATCCGCGACTTGGTGGGCAGCATTACCCGCCCCGTGAAAGAGCTGAAAGGCTTCGAGCGCATCCACCTGAAAAAAGGCGAAAGCAAGCAGGTGACCTTCACCATTACCCCCGAATTGCTGAAGTTCTACAACTACGACATACAGTATGTATACGAACCCGGCGAGTTCCATGTAATGATTGGACCCAACAGCCGCGATGTAAAGACTACGAGTTTTGAGTTGAAATAGGTATAGTTTTGCTTTTAGGTAAGAGGGCAGTCCGCGAAAACCGGGCTGCCCTTTTTTAACACCGTCACCAAATCTTTTTTGCATTTTGATTGTTCAGAGGAGAAACTGAATGATTTATCCACTAAAAAATCAATGTAATGAAGAAGAACCTAAACCTTCCCAAGAAGAAAACCGGAAGACTGAGAAACCTATTTCTGACGGTGTGCCTGCTGGCAAGTGTCGCCGCATCGGCGCAGGAGAAAACAGTAACCGGTACCGTGACCGATGCCCTGGGTGACCCGCTGATTGGTGCCACCGTATTGGTGCAGGGAACCTCCAATGGCGTGATTACCGACATAGACGGCCGGTACTCCATCCAGGCCACCCCGGAGAACACATTGGATTTTTCCTATGTAGGCATGGTGAAGCAAGCTGTCAAGGTAGGCAGCCAGTCGGTAATCAACGTCCAGATGAAAGACGACTCGCAGATGCTGGCCGAAACCGTTGTCATCGGTTATGGCAGCGCCAAGAAGCGAGACCTTACGGCTCCATCACCAACATTAAAGGCGACGAAATCGCCAACAAGCCGGTGGTCAACCCCGTATCCGCACTGCAAGGAAAGATTGCCGGCGTGCAGGTGATAAACTCCGGCAAGGCAGGCTCCGACCCGGAAATCCGTGTACGCGGAACAAACTCCATCAACGGCTACAAGCCACTCTATGTGGTGGACGGACTGTTCAACGACAACATCAACTTCCTGAATCCGCAGGACATCGAATCCATGGAGATACTAAAAGACCCGTCGTCGCTCGCCATCTTCGGTGTGCGCGGTGCCAACGGCGTGATTATCATCACCACCAAGAAGGCGAAAGAGGGACAGACACGCGTCAATATCAACGGCTCGTTCGGTTTCAAGTCCGTCACCGACAAAATTGCACTGACGGATGCCGAAGGCTTCAAACTGCTGTACAACGAACAGTTGAGGAATGAAGGAACCCGGAATACAACTTCTCGGACTGGACGGGAAACACCAACTGGCAGGATGAAATCTTCCAGACTGGGTTCATCACCAACAACAACATCAGCATCACGGGTGCCTCGGACAAGAACAGCTTCTATCTCGGTGCGGGCTATGCCTACGAACAAGGCAACATCAAGCACGAGAAGTACAGCAAGATTACGCTGAACATCAGCAACGACTATAAAGTGACGGACAACCTCAAGGTAGGTTTTCAATTCAACGGGGCACGCATGCTGCCCGCCGACACGAAGAGTGTGGCTACAGCCCTGCGCGCAGCTCCGGTGGCGCATGTATTCAACTCCGAGTACGGCCTCTACACCTCACTGCCCGGATTCCAGAAGGCACAGATGAACAACCCGATGGTGGACGTAGACCTGAAGGCGAATACCACGAAAGCGAGAACTACCGTGGCTCGGGCAACGTGTACGGGCAATGGGATTTCCTGAAACACTTCCAGTTCAAGGCCATGTTCTCCCTGGACTATGCCTCGAACAGCACACGGACATACACCCCGGTTATCCAGGTATATGACGCAAGCGTCGAGGGAGACATAGCCACGCTGGGCAACGGCAAGACCGGAGTGTCCCAAGCCAAAGAAACGGAAATGAAGGTACAGAGCGACTATCTGCTGACCTACACCAACTCCTGGGGAGACCACAGCGTGACGGCCACAGCCGGTTTCACCACCTACTACAACAAGCTCGAGAATCTGACGGCGCCCGTACCAAGGGGTAGGCCTGGTCATTCCGGACAATCCCGACAAATGGTACGTAAGTATCGGCGACGCAGCCACCGCCACCAACGGCAGTACGCAGTGGGAGCGCTCCACCGTGTCCGTGCTGGCACGCGTGCTCTACAACTACAAGGGCAAGTACCTGTTCAACGGCTCCTACCGCCGCGACGGTTCTTCCGCCTTCTCCTACACCGGCAACCAGTGGCAGAACTTCTACTCCGTCGGCCTGGGCTGGCTGATGAGCGAGGAAGCATGGATGAAGGACATCACCTGGCTGGATATGCTGAAACTGAAAGCTCATGGGGCACACTGGCAACCAGAACCTGGACCGCGCCTATCCCGCCGAACCGTTGCTGACGAATGCCTACTCCGCCGTGTTCGGCACCCCGTCTGCCATCTATCCGGGCTACCAGCTTGCCTACCTGCCCAACCCCAAACTGCGCTGGGAGAAGGTGGAAGCCTGGGAAGCCGGTGCAGAAGCCAACTTCCTCCGCAACCGCCTGCACTTTGAAGGGGTGTACTACAAGAAGAAAACCAAAGACCTGCTGGCCGAAGTGCCGGGCATCTCGGGCACGTACCGGGTATCGGAAACCTTGGCTCCATCGAGAATTCGGGCGTAGAGCTTGCCTTGAGCTGGCGCGACCGGATAGGCGACTGGAACTACAACATCGGAATGAACCTTGCCACCATCAAGAACAAGGTACTGAGCCTCGTGCAGGAAGGCTACTCCATCATAGCCGGAGACAAGCAGCAGAGCTACACAATGGCAGGATACCCCATCGGCTACTTCTACGGCTACAAGGTGGAAGGCGTCTACCAGACCCAGGAGGAGATTGAGCACTCTCCCAAGAACACACTGGCAACCGTCACCCCGGGCGACCTGAAATTCCGCGACGTGAACGGTGACGGTGAAATCACCACGGCAGACCGTACGATGATTGGTAATCCTACACCCGATGTCACCTACGGCTTCACGCTCGGCCTGGGCTACAAGAACTGGGAGCTTGCCGTTGACATGATGGGACAAGGCGGCAATCAGATTTACCGTACCTGGGACAACTACAACTGGAGCCAGTTCAACTTTATGGAGCAACGCATGGACCGCTGGCACGGTGAAGGGACCAGCAACACCCAGCCGCTGCTGAACACCAAGCATACCATCAACAATCTGAACTCCGAGTATTACATAGAGGACGGCTCGTTCTTCCGCATCCGTAACGTGTCGCTGGCATACAACTTCGACAAGGCGCTGATTTCGAAGATAGGCATGCAGGCGCTGAAACTCTACGTGAACATACAGAACCTGAAGACGTGGAAGCACAACACCGGATATACCCCGGAACTGGCGGAAGCGCCATCGCCTTCGGGGTGGACGACGGCAGTTATCCGATGCCGGCGATTTATACGTTCGGATTTAATCTGACGTTCTAAAAGCCTCTCCCCTAAAAAAGAGTAACTTCAAACCTCCCCCGACTCCTTCAAAGGGAACGGGGAATGAAAAATATAAATTTATGAAACTGATAAAATACATATTTACATTGCTGGTGGGTGCAACAGCCCTCTCACTGACATCCTGCAACGACTTCCTGGACCGCGATCCGCTGGGGCAGTTCACGGAAGATGACTCTCCCAACGCCCTTGTAGGCGGGAAGATATTCAACGTCTACTACCTGATGCGCTCGTACGACATCACTGCCGGTATTCCTGCTTTTATGGTGCACATGGTGCGCAGCGAGGACTCCGAGAAAGGCAGTGATGCCGGCGACGGCAGCAACGAGGCCGCCATGTGGGACGACTTCGAATACACTGCCTCCAACGGGCCGCTCAGCGCCTATTGGGGACAGAACTACAAAATCATCTACCAGTGCAACGAAATCCTGGACGACATTGAGAAGAGCGGACACAAGGACGACACCGAAGCCATCCGCAACCGCGGCGAAGCGCTCTTCTTCCGTGCCTGGTGCTACTTCAACCTGGTACGCGCCTTTGGCGAAGTGCCGCTGGTCACCATCAAGGTAGTGGAAGCCTCCGATGCCAACGTGCCCAAGACCACGGCGGAAAAGATATACGAACAGATTGACAAAGACCTGACCGAAGCCGAAGAATGCCTGCCCCTGCGGTGGGACAGCGACTATACGGGACGGCTGACCTGGGGCGCCGCACGCTCCCTGCACGCACGCACCTATATGATGCGGAACGATTGGGACAATATGTACACAGCCTCCACCGAAGTGATAAAGTCGGGCATCTACAACCTGAATACACCGGTCGACAAAGTCTTCACCGTAGAAGGGGAGAATTGCGGTGAGAGCATCTTCGAACTGCAATGCGAAGCCACCGATGCCATGAAAGAGGATGCTAGCATCGGCAGCCAGTTCTGCCAGGTGCAAGGGGTGCGCGGAGCCGGCGAGTGGGACCTGGGATGGGGCTGGCACATGGCCACCAAACTGATGGGAGAAGCTTTTGAACCGGGCGACCCGCGCCGGAACGCCACATTGCTCTACTTCCGTCACAGCACGGACGAGCCCATTACACCGGAGAATACCAACCAGCCTTATGGCGAGTCACCCGTATCCACCGCCATGGTACCTACTTCAACAAGAAGGCCTACACGGACCCGACACTGCGCCGCAAGTACAGCCGTATGGGTTTCTGGGTAAACATCCGCCTCATCCGCTATCCGGACGTGCTGCTGATGGCTGCCGAAGCCGCCAACGAGAAAGGCTGACAGGCGAAGCCGCCGGGTATCTGGAACAAGTACGCGCCCATGCCCGCGGCACACTGGCAGACGTGCTTCCGAAGGTAGAATCTGCCAGCCAGTCTGTGCTGCGTGACGCCATTCGCCACGAACGCCGCGTAGAGCTGGCACTGGAACCCGACCGCTTCTACGACCTCGTGCGCTGGGGCATTGCCAAAGAAGTGCTGCAAGCTGCCGGAAAGAATTACCAGGACAAGAATGCACTACTGCCTCTGCCCCAGACAGAGATAGACAAATCGAACGGAGTACTGGTACAGAACCCCGACTATTGATACCCGGCCAAAGGAAACAGCCGACCCAATCAATGGCAAAAGGTCTGTTTTATAACTTGCTCTCAATCAAAGCATTGCTACTGCAAAGAGCTGCAAACTTTTTGCAGTAGCACTGCACAACAGTTGCAGTGTCGCTGCACAACAGTTGCAGTGTCGCTGCAAAGCAGTTGCAGTAGCGCTGCAAATTGTTTGCAGTATCACTGCAGAGATATTGCAGCACCGTTGCAAAGAAGTCATAGCGCCACTGCAATAGAGTGACGGCAAATCTAAAAACAATGAAGGGAACATACTTACAAACAATTAATTCAATATGAATATGAAGAAAATTTCAAGAGAACAAGTCTGCTGCTCGCAACCGCTTTAATAGGTGGCACCGCCACCGTGCAGGCGCAGAAATCTCCGCAGGACATGGACCGCTTCATCGACGCACTGATGCGCCGGATGACTGTGGAAGAGAAAATCGGCCAGCTCAACCTGCCCGTGACCGGAGAAATCACCACCGGTCAGGCAAAGAGCAGCGACGTGGCCAAGAAGATTGAGCAGGGCTCGTGGGAGGGCTTTTCAATCTGAAAGGAGTGGCCAAGATACGCGACGTACAGAAACTGGCCGTAGAGAACTCCCGCCTGGGCATCCCCCTGCTGTTCGGCATGGATGTGATACATGGCTATGAGACCATCTTCCCCATCCCCCTCGGCCTCTCCTGCACGTGGGATATGGCAGCCATCAGGCAGTCTGCCCGCATAGCCGCTACAGAAGCCAGTGCCGACGGCATCTCATGGACCTTCAGCCCGATGGTGGACATCAGCCGTGACCCGCGCTGGGGACGTGTATCCGAAGGTTCGGGCGAAGACCCGTTCCTCGGAGGCGCCATCGCCCGCGCCATGGTGTTGGGGTATCAGGGAAAAGACCTGAACGACCAACTGACACGGAACGACGAAATCATGGCATGCGTCAAGCACTTCGCACTGTACGGTGCCGGAGAAGCCGGACGCGACTACAACACCGTAGACATGAGCCGCAACCGCATGTTCAACGAATACATGTACCCTATGAAGTAGCCGTCCGCGCCGGAGTGGGTAGTGTGATGGCCTCCTTCAACGAAGTGGACGGCGTGCCCGCCACCGCCAACCACTGGCTGATGACAAACGTGCTACGCAAACAATGGGGCTTCAACGGTTTTGTGGTGACCGACTTACCGGTATCTCCGAAATGGTGGAACACGGAATCGGCAACCTGCAGACCGTTTCCGCTCGTGCGCTCAACGCCGGTGTGGACATGGATATGGTGAGCGAAGGTTTCGTGGGCACGTTGAAAAAGTCGCTCATCGAAGGCAAAATAACCATGAAGACACTAGATGCAGCCTGCCGCCGCATCCTTGAAGCGAAATACAAGTTAGGGCTGTTCGATGACCCTTACAAATACTGCGACCTCAGCCGTCCCGCACGCGACATCTTCACCCGCGAGCACCGCGCCGCTGCCCGCCGGATTGCCGCCGAAAGCTTTGTACTGCTGAAGAACGAACCTTTTGAGGGACAAGGCAAGCAGTCTTCTCGTCCCGTCCTTCCCTTAGAGAAGCAAGGCACCGTCGCCGTCATCGGCCCCCTGGGCAATACCCGCAGCAACATGCCCGGCACCTGGAGCGTTGCCGCACGCCTGGACGACTATCCCTCTCTGTACGAAGGATTGAAAGAAATGACAGCCGGCCGGGTGAACATCACCTACGCCAAAGGCAGCAACCTCATCGGTGATGCAGCCTACGAGGAACGCGCCACCCTATTCGGCCGATCGCTGGGCCGGGACAACCGTACGGATAAGGAACTGCTGGACGAAGCTTTGAAGGTGGTCTCCGGTGCCGACGTGATTGTAGCCGCCCTGGGCGAGTCTTCCGAAATGAGCGGTGAAAGCTCGAGCCGTACCGACCTCGACATCCCCGACGTGCAACGCACCCTGCTGGAGGCCTTGCTGAAGACCGGAAAGCCCGTTGTACTAACCCTCTTCACCGGCCGGCCGCTGACGCTCACCTGGGAGCAGGAACATGTGCCCGCCATCTTGAACGTATGGTTCGGTGGCAGTGAAGCGGCATACGCCATCGGCGACGTACTGTTCGGCGACGTGAACCCAAGCGGTAAGCTGACCATGACTTTCCCGAAGAACGTGGGCAGATACCTTTATTCTATAACCACAAGAATACCGGTCGCCCGCTGGCTGCCGGCAATTGGTTCGAGAAGTTCCGCAGCAACTATCTGGATGTGGACAATGAACCGCTGTATCCCTTCGGATACGGACTCTCATACACCACTTTCCAGTACAGCGACATCGCCCTCAGTACCCCGGTCATGGGACAAAATGGCTCCACCACTGCCGTAGTCACCGTGACCAATACCGGCAAGCGTGACGGCGCAGAAGTCGTGCAGCTCTATATCCGCGACCTCGTAGGCAGCATTACCCGCCCCGTACGCGAGCTGAAAGGCTTTGAAAAGGTGTTCCTGAAAGCGGGCGAAAGCAAGACCGTATCCTTCAAGATTACCCCTGAGCTGCTCCGCTTCTACGACTACGACCTCAACCACGTGGCCGAGCCGGGAGATTTCGATGTGATGATAGGTGGCAGCAGCCAGGCAGAAAAGACAGCCCGACTGACACTGAAATAAAATAAAATATTTAATATTGCACTCTAAAAACAAGAAAACATGAGATATACTACTTTACTCCTTTGTTTTTGCAGCATTCTGCTCCTTGGCAGCTGCAAGAGCCAGCCCTCCGCACAGAACGGACAGCCGCTGGAAGTGATGACGTTCAATGTCCGCCTGGATATTCCTTCGGACAGTGTAAACAACTGGAATTACCGCAAGGGTGACGCCTGCCGTATGATAGCCTACTACAGCCCCGACTTGCTGGGCATGCAGGAAGTGCTTCACAACCAAATGGAAGACCTAAAACGCGGGCTGCCG
>ENA-OQAA01000921-OQAA01000921.1-human-gut-metagenome-genome-assembly--contig:-NODE-921-length-17484-cov-1.833554_pt1 | contig 17484 bp, 19 predicted proteins | sample MGYA00242489_ERZ504515 | MGnify/ENA primary metagenome ERZ504515 (study PRJEB26092, sample SAMD00036237) | human gut metagenome | host: Homo sapiens | study: EMG produced TPA metagenomics assembly of... | reverse complement strand
CCGGGACCGCCTACATTAAAGATACCCATTTCGCGGCGGGTCAGGAAGAAAGGAGCCTTCAACGGATCAATAGCTTCCAGTTTCAACACTTCGCCCACGGGCATTGCACCACCTACAACCATACGGTCGTACATGGAATATACCATATTTACTTCGTTAGCAGAGAAGACTTTTTCGATAAGAAAATCACGACGGATACGCTTGGTATCATAACTTTTTGCGTCTTCGGGATGCGCTGCATAGCGAATTTCATAGTTCGTTTTCATAATTCTATTACGTTTTAAAGTTGATAATAATCGGTTATTGGCATACTTCGTTTACGTACACGATGCAAATGTAGCAAAAGAAAACGTCAAATCATTGTGTTTTTGTACCAATTATGTAGCAATATTGTTCAAATGGAAGAAAAAGAGGAAATCTTTAACAGAAAATAATAGAAAGAGGCGATAAGGGTTTAAACCTACCGCCTCCGTCTTACATATTGCATTTAACTCTCTACAAAATTTAATTTGAAATTTAACACATTAGTTACTCCTTGAGCAATAGCTATTTGATATCAGGGCTATTTTTAATTCTTTGCAAATGATAATTGCCGATCAATCTTATATAACTTATCCCCTTATCACTACTAGTTGGGGATCGCTTCGTTAATACCAAACTGCAATTTTGCCGCATTTTTGTATCCAAGGTTTCAAAAACCTCAAAAGGAATGTTAATTTTCTCTGGATATGCAAAGATTATATATCGAAGCTTCCCACTTAGATCAAAGTCCAGAAAGATTAAAAACAAATCAAATTCACTATCTGTCAGATCAATATCTTTCAAATATGGCTTGAGATAAGTGTTGAGTATGTCTGTAGATCTCCCTTGGTCTGTGCCTTAAAAACCTCTCTCCACTCAGCTTCATTTGTTAGACCTTCAAAAGGGTTAATAACATTAGAAACAAAAACACTATTGTTGACGTATTTTATTTCATACGTATTGTTTACTCCTTGGTAGTACTCTTTTTTTTCCATTTGCTCTTGAGAGCACATGAAGCTGCAATCAATTAAAGCAAACAATAAAAATAGATATTTTCTATACTTTTTTTCCATAATGCTAAATTCATTGGCAATAGTGTACGTTCAAATTCCATCATACTATTACATGATAGCGAACCATACCCATATACTGTTTGGAAAAGGTGGAACATCCCATGAAAGAAAGACTCACTATCTATATTAGATTCATTCTGAAATCGAAATTTCTACTGCCCCCAAAAAAGTACTGCAAAATTCGGATCAACGTAAAACCCTGAGGAGTAAATTTCTAAATTAGTATCTTTGCCTTCAAATTTATTTAGTATGGATTCCAATGGTTATCGCCTTCTGCTTCCTGAAGGAACTTTAGATTACTTTGATCTTGTAGATGTGCAGGAAACCTCTAGTGAGGTTGTTATTTATCTTGAAGAAAAGAATGTCGTTCCTGAGCAATATTCCAGCCGGGAAACCGAAAGCAAAGGATTCTATGATCCTGTGGTTGTTCAAGACTTCCCTCTTCGGGGAAAGAAACTTTTCCTGAATATCCGTCGTCGTCGCTGGATTTTAAAGAAGAGTAATGAGTACATCAGCCGCAACTGGCGTATGGTCGCTGAAGGTACCCGTATGACGCAGGATTTTGCGTCTTTTTTAAAAGAGCTATATTGATAGTTATCCGGTTAGCTGTAAGTTATTGGGCACTCTGTATGGTATTGACGGAGCTCTTCTGGAGCGTCAATACGCAATCATCTGAGTGGTTATCTTCACTGGGATCAGCTTACTCATGCGCAGGATTGGCTGCTTTTTGAAAAGAATATCGGTGCTTATGTCTGTATTGATGAGGTTGCCCTTTCGCGTGGTGAGCTCTATACCATACTCACCAACAAGGCTGCCCATGGTGGCAAAGGCAGTATTATCGCCATAATAAAAGGCACAGATGTCTGTACGGTAAGTTCTGTCTTACTCAGACTTTCCCGCCGTCGTCGCTATCAAGTACGTGAGATAACCTTGGATATGGCTCCCAATATGGAGCAGATTGCCCGTAGCTGTTTTCCTGCCGCCAAACGGGTTACCGTACCGTTTCCACGTACAGAACTGGCTTATGAAGCCGTTCAGGAGATGCGTGTGAAAGCGACGCTGGGAGGCTTTGGATGAAGAATCCACACAGATTGCCTATGCAAAAGCCTGTGGCAGGATATATCACGCTCCCGTTTTCTCTAATGGAGACACGCGGAAGCAGTTGCTGGCAAGAAGCATCTATCTTCTTTACAAGAAAGAATCCTTGTGGACCAGTCTCAAAGAGAACGGGCTGATATCCTGTTTAAAGAGTATCCGGAGATTAAGAAAGGCTATTATCTGGCCATGCGTTTAGGCCTGATTTATCATCAGTGTAAGTTTAAGGATGTAGCCTTGACGAGACTTGCAAGATGGTATGATGAGGTAGACAAATCCGGATTTCTTGCTTTCGGAAGAGTGGCACGATCCATTCAGACCCACTATCTGAATATTATCAATTTCTTTGAAAGGAGGGCAACCAATGCAGCGGCGGAATCATTCAATGCTAAACTCAAAGCGTTCAGGGCGCAGTTCAGAGGGGTAAAAGATAAGGCATTCTTTTTATATAGACTGACGATGTTGTATGCTTAAAAAAGAAAACCCTCAGGTTTTTACGTTGATCCCAAAATTCCAGTTTTACTATTTTATACAAATAAAAAAGCCACGAATATATTTTATTCGTGGCTTTTATACTATTCTTCAAAAAGTTGTTGTCCTACCAAGATTCGAACTTAGACAAACAGAACCAAAAACTGTTGTGCTACCATTACACCATAGGACAAACTCGGGTGCTTTCTGTTAAAAAGCGGTGCAAAGATAAAAGTATGCCCCGAAATATCCAAATATTTCGGGGCCTTTTTTCTTATTTGCTACTAATTTGCCTTTTATTTGGCTATAATCAGGTAGTAATTCTTCTTTCCGCGCTGCACAAGCAGATATTTTTCATCCAAAAGGTCAGCAGAAGTAATCACTTGGTCGAAGCTTCCAGCTTCTCTTTATTGAGAGAAACACCGCCACCTTGCACCAGTTTACGCATCTCACCTTTGGAGGCAAAAACAGCTGCATTATCTGTGAACAGATCGACAGCTTTCACACCGGCAGACACAGCATCCTTGGAAACCTCAAACTGAGGAACCCCCTCGAATACAGCCAGCAGGGTATCTTCATCCAACTTCTTCAATGCATCGGAAGTTGCATTGCCGAACAATATATTAGATGCATCCACCGCTGCATTATAGTCTTCTTCAGAATGAACCATAATAGTCACCTCTTTTGCCAAACGTTTCTGAAGAACACGCAAGTGCGGTGCAGTTTCATGCTCAGCTGTCAAGGCTTCGATTTCCTCTCTTGACAGTGAAGTGAATATCTTGATGTAGCGTGCTGCGTCAGCATCACTCACATTCAACCAGAACTGATAGAATTTATATGGGGAAGTATATCGGGGATCAAGCCAGATATTGCCGGATTCAGTCTTACCAAACTTACCGCCGTCAGCCTTCGTAATCAGCGGGCTGGTCAGAGCGAACACTTCGCCACCATTGGTACGACGAATCAGTCGGCACCTGTCGTGATGTTACCCCATTGGTCAGAACCACCCATTTGCAGTTTGCAACCTTTGGTTTCATACAGATGCAGGAAGTCATAGCCTTGCAACAACTGATAAGTGAATTCCGTGAAAGACAAACCGTCACGAGCCTCACCATTCAGACGCTTCTTTACAGAATCTTTCGCCATCATGTAGTTCACAGTGATATGCTTACCTACTTCACGGGCAAAGTCAAGGAAAGTGAAGTTCTTCATCCAGTCATAGTTATTCACCAATTCTGCACGGTTAGGAGCATCGGATTCGAAATCCAGAAACTTGCTCAACTGCTTCTTCATACCATCCAGATTGCGTTGCAGGATTTCTTCTGTGAGCAGATTACGCTCTGCCGACTTACCGGAAGGGTCACCAATCATACCCGTAGCACCACCGATCAGTGCCATCGGCTTGTGTCCGCAACGTTGGAAATGACGCAGTATCATTACACTGCAAAGATGTCCAATGTGCAATGAGTCCGCCGTAGGATCAAAACCTATGTATGCGGTCACTTGTTCCTTAGCCAGAAGTTCTTCCGTACCAGGCATCATATCGTGGAGCATGCCACGCCATCTCAATTCTTCTACAAAATTCATCGAATGATTAACTATTTAAATATTTGATATACTTTGTAATTGCAAAAGTACGACTCTTTATCTGAACTAACAACTCTTATTGCCTAAAAAAGATTTCGCTCACATTCTTACGAATCGTTCTCCTGAGTTCCTCAAGGGGAGTTTTACGGAGGATGGCAGCCCGTTCATAAAGCGTATCGACAGATACCGTACTTTCATCCGTCTCGATAAACAACCGTTCAGACGGCATTATACACAACGCTTCCTCCTGATATTTCTCTCCGAAAGAAAGATAGAAACCATGTCGGAGATATTCTTCTGCAAGAGCCGCTTTTCCACGAAACCCGTGAATAATCCACGGTTTCACCGGTTGTATCTTCTGTTTCAGTTTCAGAAGTTCATCTACCGCTTTCACCAGATGAATGATTAACGGTTTATCCGCCTCTTCGGCCAGACGTGCCTGATATTCAAACACTTCTATCTGCAAAGTCAAAGGTGCTTCAGCCAATTTATCCAATCCGGCCTCACCCACAGCCAACACCTGGGATGATCCAGTAATTCTTCAAAACGGGCCTTACTGTCATTCAGGGAAGCTGCGAAGGAAGCGATATACCACGGATGTATTCCCACAGAATACCAGCCTTCCGTTTGCGGAACAAACGATTCGGGGAAACAGTTCACAATAGCCGTTCCGGGCACTTGGGGCCGCCGATGTGTATGTATATCAACAGGAATTATCATGCGAATAGTACAGAAAATAGTTTTTTTATGGAACGGGATCATATCCGGAACCTCCCCAGGGGTGGCAGCGCAAAATACGTCGGATTGCCAGATACAGCCCTTTGAACGGTCCATGTTTCTTTATCGCTTCAACGGCATATTGCGAACAGGTAGGAGTGAAACGACATGAAGGGGAAGTCAGGGGTGAAATACACTTCTGATAGAAATAGATGGGAAGCAACAACAAGTATGAAAGCAGCTTTTTCATGACTGCCCCGCACTACCGGTTTTCTCAGCAGACGTAGCATTTTCTCCGGCTTTCTGAACGGCAACATCCGCCAATACCTTCTCCGTGATACGCGCCAGCGCAACCTTCATCCTTTCCTCTATCTCCACCGAATCGACTAACCGGTCGGAAAGATAAATGAAAGCCACAGCAAGTTGCCGTCCTTCATCCTGAAGCGTCTGCAATAATCCATGCTTATTTTTCCGGTACGCCTCACGTATCTGGCGTTTTACACGGTTACGCTTTACCGCACGTTTAAAACGACGCTTTGACACACTGACAAGTATGGAAACAGGCGCTTCCAACTCCTCTACCGGCAGATATACCACACGCAGAGGAAAGACGGAAAACGAACGTGCGCCGCCTGAAAACATCTTGTCGATGACTTTCTTCTTATCCAGCCTTTCGGACTTGTGCAGGGTATTAAGCATTCTTAGCTACGAGTTACAAGCTACGAGCTACAAGTAGTTCGCAGTAAATAAGTTACGAGCTACAAGTTTAAGCTGTAAATGGCATACTGCTTCCGCATGACATTTGTAGCCCGTAGCTTGTAGCTCGTAACTCTAAATTATTTTCCTTTGTTATTCTCCTTGATGAACATATCCAGCGCAGCCGTCATAGAAGGCGCCTGTACACTGGGAGCTTCCAAGTCGAGGCGGAGTCCGGCATCACGTACAGCCTGGGCGGTAGTGGAGCCAAACGTACCGATTTTGATTTCTTTCTGTTGGAAGTCCGGGAGTTCTTCTTCAAAGAAGTCACTCCTGCAGACTAAAGAACACCAACAATATCATAATCAAACTCTTCCTCTGAAGTAAAATCATTACTTACTGTGCGATACATAACAGCTTCTGTGTTCTGTATCTTGTTTTTATCCAAGAGATTCTTAATCTCATCCGTATGTACATCCGACATCGGAACCAGATACTTTTCGGTCTTGTGCTTAACAATAGAAGGCAACAAGTCTTCAAACTTTCCGGTATTACCAAAGAAGATCTTACGTTTACGGTATTGCACATACTTTTGGATGTACAATGCAACAGCTTCTGTCACACAGAAATACTTCATAGTTTCCGGTATGGTTACACGCAATTCTGTACACAGGTGGAAGAAATGGTCAATAGCATGACGCGATGTGAAGATAACTGCTGTGTAATCCAGGATAGACACTTTCTGCTGTCTGAATTCTTTAGCAGATACACTTTCCACCTTAATAAACGGGCGAAAATCAATTTTCACACCGTACTTCTGGGCGATGTCGTAGTAAGGAGATTTCTCTGATGCCGGTTTCGGCTGCGACACAAGTACTTTCTTAATTTTCAACGTCCTAAAAATTTATTATCAAATAATCATTTAGTTGTAACACACCTCGATACATGATAAAACAAGGTATGATTTCAAGGGCACAAAAGTACAAAATTAAAAGCAAAATGCCATATAAATTGCCACAAAAAAGCTTTATCCACTTATATAACATCAATATTTTAGTAAAAAAGACCAAAAATAAACCGATTATCACAGTTGCCTGAAGACTTAAATCGAAGTAAACAAGGAACAAAGCAAACGGGAAAAGGGTAAATCCAAGATAGTAAAGTAGAGTAGAATAGGACTCCATCCAAAGACCGGTACGACTCGCGTCAAAAAAAATCCAGCCCAGAAAGGAGTAAGTCACCCACTTCCAGAAAAGATAAAGCAAAGCCAGTGCGAGATATGCCCCGAGCAAAACGTAAGGAGAGACGCGTTCGCCCAACTCCGGCCTGACATCAACAAAATAGTTGAAAGTACAGACGGAAGCCAACACACAAGTCTGTAGAATCAACAACAGCATATAGCGCATATCCGTAGCGGTGGTAGCGGCAAAGATGCTGGTTCGTTCACGATTGAGAAGGAAGTCCTTCACCAACTGCACCAGGAACTTGCGACTGCGGGACAATACATAGGCTGACATGAAAAAGCAGCACAACAGGAGCACTGTGATCCCATCGTCCAACTTAGGAGAATAAGGAATGGGTATTCCCTCAAAGCCCGCTATCCATGTCAACAGGAGCCCGATCATATTGCCGCAAACTTACGTATGGAACTATCCCAGACAGGTATGGTATGAATCAGTTCGACGGCTTCCTGCGGAGTGCTTGCTACGTGCCAGATGGCACCATGCTGCTGTCTCATAAAGTTTCGTCCATAGCACGCTGCAACATAGCCAGGAGGGGATCGAAAAAGCCGTTAGTGTTTAAGATGACAATAGGATTCAGGTAGAGACCCAGTTGTTTCCAAGTGATAATTTCCAGTAATTCTTCCAAAGTGCCGCATCCACCGGGCAATGCGATGACAGCATCGCTCAGATCCGCCATTTTTTGCTTGCGCTGGTGCATGTTTTCCACTTCTATCATCTCCGTAAGCCCCTTGTGTTGCCAGCCTTGTTCCACCATAAAGTGAGGAATAACACCGGTCACCTCTCCGCCTGCCGCCAGCACTGCATCAGCGGTAGCACTCATCAGTCCGATGCCTCCCGCACCATTTATCAGACGGATGTGGCGCTGTCCCAACAAAGTACCCAATTCGCGGGCTGCTTCAAAATAAGCGGAATCAATCTTGGTGCTCGAAGCACAATATACGCATACGGAAGTTATCTTATTCATGGAAATTGCTATACCTTATATTATTAATGCGCACAAAGGTATGGATTTTCAGCGATATCTTAAAAATATCACTAATTTGTGAGCACAAAGTACTGCTTTATAAAAAGCCGGAATTGTCAAAGCTCCGAGAAACAATTAACCGGATTTACCATTACCTATTAAAAACATAGATAATTATGATTAAACAAGATTACCTGATACGAATGATTCAAGAGATCATTTCTTTGATTGTGAACGCCCTGCTCAAGAAAAAGAAGTATCGCTGGAATGAATGGACTGAATATGACGGTCTGACCCGGCAGATATTAGGTTTCCCTACCGATGAGCTGTTAAGTATGGATACGCAAGACTGGTAGACCGGTATAAAGGCGATCCCAATGAAATGGGAAAAATAGAACTTGCCGCCATGACTATGCTGAAGATATCTGATGATATGGAAGCCGACGACTTGCTGCGGAAATCCAAGCTTCATCAGGATGGGCTTGAATTATTGAAGTATGTACAGAAAGAGAGCAATAGTTTCTCTATCCAGCGGGTACAACTGATTAATATGCTGGAGACATCGCAAGCGTAAGGCATACAGTTAAGGTGACTTTGTTTCACAGGTGAGGCACTTTTGTTTCACAGGTAAGAAACGTTTGTTTCATAGGCGAGAAACTTTTGTGCCACAGGTAAGAAACTTTTGTGCCACTTAACAGAAAATGTATTTTCTTGACTACGAGTCCAAATTCCTTCCACATAAGGCAAAAGATGGGCTATAATCCCTTCCTATTCAATATCAGGAAGGGGATTTTTCTTTCTATCCGGTGGATTAATCTTATCCTCCTAAAAAAATCCTCCCCGAAAGCAAAATAGTAATCCAGCACAAAGCATTAGCTATAGTAATTTTACGCTCAACATCCACTGAATAGACAAATTCACTGAATCATTAATTTTATATATAATTTATTCTAATGCTTATGAAAAATGTATTGAAACTTATTTTTTCTTCTTTGTTAGTGTTCCCATTCACTATGAATGCCCAGCAACAAGATTTTCCGGTAGGAACCACTCCCAATGAGCATAACATCAATGGGGCTGATTATCCCCGCATAGGTGAGGACAGACGTGTGCACTTCAGGATACACGCTCCCAACGCCCAGAAGTAGAAATCAGTTTCCGAGGTGAAATGACCAAAGAGGCAGACGGATATTGGTCGCTCGTATCAAAAGAACCTGAAGTAATAGGCTTCCACTACTATCAGGTTATAATAGACGGAGTAAGTGCCGCCGATCCCAATGGCAAACCATTCTTCGGTATGGGCAAATGGGTAAGCGGTATTGAAATCCCGGAGAAAGGTGTGGACTACTATTCCATCAAGAACGTGCCTCACGGACTGATCAGCCAAAGCTGGTACTACTCTGATATCCGCAAAGAATGGCGCAGATGTATCGTCTATACTCCGGCGGAATATGACAAGAACCCTACCAAGAAGTATCCGGTGCTCTACCTGCAACATGGTATGGGAGAAAACGAAACGAGTTGGGCAAACCAGGGCAAGATGAATTTCATTATGGATAACCTGATTGCCGAAGGTAAAGCCAAACCAATGATCGTAGTCATGGACAATGGCAATATCGAGGTGTTCAAGACCAATCCGGGTGAAACTCCTGACGGTGCAAGAAAAAGATTCGGTGCAGAATTTCCTGCTATCTTAGTGAATGAAATCATTCCTCATATCGAATCCAATTTCCGAACACTGACTGATAGGGACAACCGTGCCATGGCCGGACTTTCCTGGGGCGGACTTCTTACTTTCAACACTACCCTGAACAACTTGGATAAGTTTGCCTATATCGGCGGATTCAGCGGAGCAGGCAGCATTGATCTGAAGCAACTCGATACCGTGTACGGCGGGGTATTCAAAAACCGTAAAGCATTCAACGACAAAGTACACGTCTTCTTCCTGGGTATCGGTTCGGAAGAACATCCCGAAAGAACCAAGAACCTCAGTGACGGCTTGCAGGCGCAGGAATCAATACAATCTATTATGAGTCTCCGGGCACTGCCCACGAGTTCCTGACCTGGCGCAGATGTCTGAAAGAGTTTGTTCCTCTATTATTTAAAACGAAATAATGTATAATCAATAAAACAGACTATAACGATGAATATCTTCCATCGAAAATCTTTGTTGGCGGCTTGTATCGCGGCTATGATAGGTTTACATGGCTATGCTCAAAAGAATGAAGCGTCCCCCCGGTTGTCAGACTACTTTTCTCCGGCAACCACGAATACGATGTCACCCGACAGTGAGGGCTTTATCCAGCGCTGGCTGTTGCTGGAACCCATCGACAAGCCCAACCGTTCCAACACGGTCTTTACCGACAGTTACATTCGCGAAGCATTTGCAACCGAGTATTTCCCCAATCAATTCACAGTTCTGCCCAAAGACGGGGATAAAGTGAAAGTAGGCAAACAAAAGCTAACCTGGCACGCGCTCGACAGCAAGCTGTTCAACGTGAAGCTCTTCCGTTTTGCCTCCGGCCTGAAGAAACAAGTGTACGGCGTGCTGTTCTGGGCAGTCACAGTCATAGAATGTCCCGAAGACATGGAGAACATCCGGATGTCAGTAGGTTCCAACTCCGCATCCATGTGGTGGCTGAACGGTGAGGAAGCTGTTATTCTTTCGGGCGACCGGCGTATGGTCAAGGATGACTGCCTTTCGCGCCGGCTGACTTTAAAGAAGGGCAAGAACATCATTCGCGGAGCCATCATCAACGGTCCCGGAATGAGTGATTTCTGTGTTCGCTTCCTCAATGAGAATGGAACACCCGTTAACAACATTACTATCAGCTATAAATGATCATGAAAACAAAAGCTATACTTCTGGGCACGGCAGCCCTGATGTTTGTATTGACATCTGAAAAAGCAATTGCACAAATCGGTACTCCATACATCCACGACCCGTCCACTATCATGGAGTGCGATGGTAAATATTATACTTTCGGCACAGGTGGAGGCGGATTGATATCTGAAGACGGCTGGACATGGAACGGTGGCGGAGTAAGACCCGGCGGAGGCGCCGCGCCCGATGCCGTGAAAATCGGTGACCGCTACCTGATTGCTTACAGTGCCACAGGAGGAGGACTCGGTGGAGGACACAGCGGTAAAGTATTAACCATGTGGAATAAAACCTTAGACCCCAATTCTCCGGATTTTAAATATACGGAGCCTATAGAAGTGGCCTCCTCAGTGAATGATGAAGATTGCGATGCCATTGATGCCGGACTTCTGCTCGACCCGACAGACGGACGCTTGTGGTTGTCTTACGGCACGTATTTCGGCTTTATCAGGCTTGTAGAACTCGACCCCGCAAACGGCAAACGGATGGAGGGCAACAAAGAAATCGACATCGCCATTGACTGTGAAGCAACCGATCTGATCTATCGTGACGGCTGGTATTATCTTCTGGGAACACACGGCACTTGCTGCGATGGCCCGAACTCCACCTACAATATAGTTGTCGGCCGTTCGCGCAAAGTGACGGGGCCGTATGTCGATAATATGGGAAGAAAAATGCTGGAAGGCGGTGGCAAGATGGTGATTGCCGCAGGTAACCGCCAAACCGGTCCGGGACACTTCGGGCTTTTCAAAGTAGCCGATGGAGTAGAGAAGATGTCATGCCACTTTGAGGCCGATTTCGACCGGGGTGGCCGCAGTGTGCTGGGCATACGCCCGCTTTTATGGAAGAACGGCTGGCCCGTTGCCGGTGAGGTCTTCAAAGAGGGAACGTATGAGATTGAATCCGAACGTAGAGGGTATGCCCTTGAACTTGCCGTTTGATTTTGTACGTATGGAATATACCAGACACCGCTTCTGGGAAAAAGATGACACGCCCGTCGTACCTTTGAAATCGCAGATGTTGGAAGATGTGATCGAGACTTGGCCACAAGGAAAAATCAACGTAAGAATCGGTGATTATATGTTCCGTCCTCATCAGAAGTGGACCATTACTGCCGTACCCGATGGAGGCGGATATCTGGGCGGCCCTTATTACAAGATCGTGATTGAAGGAACCAATCGCGCACTGGCCGCCACGGCAGATGCGGAAGTCGTGACAGTTCCTGAGTTTACGGGAGCCCCGAACAACTGTGGCGAATCGACCAGTTGACAGACGGCACCTACCGGATCATGCCCAAAGAAGTGCCGGGAACTGACAAGGAATTGGTTCTGGTATCCGTAGGTGACAGCACTCCTTCTCTCGGCGAATTCGATATGAACAGCGACAATTCCAAATGGAATTTCCGCGATCATTAGGAACAAGCTATTACTCTAAAGTACTATTACCGGGTAATTCCACTCAAAAATAACGAATCGGCTCAGGCAATCAGTTTGAATTAATAATGCGACTCAGCAGTTGTCTTGCCGATTCAGAATTAAAAAATGAATTGCCTTTTTATATTAATCTTAAATAATTAAAAACTATGAAATGTATGTATGATGATGGCTAGAGAACTATTGTAGCGGTAGCTAATGATGAATAAAAAACGCAATTATTAATTCTTAAACTAATTATGATGAAAAATGTAGTCCAGAAAATTCAGAAGATTCCTTTTCTGTTTATGCTTGTGCTTGTGTTTTTTACGTGCATATCAGCATCAGCGCAAATCCAAATCAAGGGTACTGTTGTCTCAGCCAATGATTCTGAGCCAATGATCGGTGTGGCTATTCTTGAAGAAGGAACCAGCAACGGTCGTATTACCGATCTCAATGGTAATTACTCTATTCAGGTAAGTAACAGTAATGCTACCCTTACCGCTTCTTTTATAGGCTACAAAACACAGACTGTTAAAGTCAATGGCCGTAGCGTAATCAACTTTCGTTTGGAAGAAGATACACAAGTGCTTGATGAGGTTGTGGTTGTAGGTTATGGTGTTCAGCGCAAGAGTGACCTGACAGGTGCTGTTGCCTCGGTTAACTCTAAAGACCTTAAAGGCTTGGCAACAACCGACGCTGCCGCCGCCCTTCAAGGTAAAGCCGCAGGTATTCAAATCTTGAATTCATCAGGTGCTCCGGGTAGCGGTGCTGAAATCCGTGTACGTGGTTATTCCTCCAATTCCGGAAATATTGGTCCTCTCTTGATTGTGGATGGTTTGAAGGTTTCAAGCATCCAGTATCTTGATCCAGGCTTGATCGAGTCTATGGAAGTATTGAAAGATGCCGCATCCGCAGCAATCTATGGTTCTGAAGCAGGTAACGGTGTAGTACTTATCACAACCAAGAATGGGGGAGGAAAAGGTACCGGCAAGATCACATATAATGTACGTTATACTATGAACCAACTTGGACATGTTCCACAATTATTGAATGCGGGAGAATTCAAGGACTGGATGGGCATGCAAGGATATAACGTCGAGGCTGCCATGTCGGATGCTATTCGCGATTATAATTGGGATCAAAATACTGATACAAATTGGTTCGACGAGTTTATGGGAACTTCTTGGAGCAAGCAGCACTCTCTTTCATTCCAGGGCAGCAATGACAAAGGGCAGTATTTGCAAACCTCACATACGTTAACCAGGATGGTATCGTAAAAGGCAAAAACGACTACTACGAACGCTTAACCGCTCAGATTAATGCTGATTATAAAATAAAACCCTGGTTGCAGGTAGGTACCAACACTTCTATAGAGAAATGGCGTAGAGGCAGCGTATCAGAATATGGTTACGGCTCCGCTTTTGAAATGCTTCTTGTAATGGATCCTCTGACTCCTACACACTGGACAGACCGCAGTCAATATCTCGCTGCCACAGGTTCTGTTTATGACGCAGTTCAGAATGGAACTTCTGATACAAACTATCGTTTCTACGGCGATGATAGGGGTATGTATGCTACTTCATACTTTAATACAGAACTTGCCGGTGGCACTCCATTTGCACAGCGTGACAAGAATGCTAACAATAAAAATGGCGGCATCAATGTACATAGTACGTTCTTCGCAAACCTGACCCCATTCAAGGGCTTTACATTTACTTCTCGTTTTGGTACTCGCATTACTCAGGCAATACTTACAGCTACGCAGAACCTTACTATATTACCGGTCGTGTAAGTGATACCAAATACTCTATCAGCCAGACTACAAGCAACGGCCTATACTATCAGTGGGAGAACTTTGCCAACTACATGACTTCAATCGGCAAGCACAGCATTTCGGCAATGGCAGGTATGTCATACATCCAAAGCGAAAGTAACGGCACGACAGCAGGTGCGTCAGGTGAAGAATTGCTTTCTTCATACGAAGAAATTTCCGTTACTTGGATTGTGTACTTGTATCAGATAAAGTTTCCCGTACATTCAGTGGAACACCAGGTAAGTCTTCAAGCATTTCATACTTCGGCCGTTTAGGATATACTTATGACGATCGCTATAGCCTGCAAGCCAATTTCCGTGCTGACGCATTCGATACCTCAAAACTTCCAGCAGATAAACGTTGGGGGTACTTCCCATCATTATCAGCAGGCTGGACACTCAGTAATGAGAAGTTCTTTAAAAATTTAGTTCCTGATAACATTGTTTCATTTGCCAAGCTGCGTGCATCTTGGGGACGTAACGGTAATATCAACGTACTTAGCGGCTATAAATATTCTTCTTCTATTGCAACTGGTGGCCAGTGGTATCAATATAGTAATGGTACAACTGTTACAAATGGTTCTATGCCAAGCGGTTTAGCTAATCCTAACCTCACTTGGGAAACTTCCGATCAGCTGGACTTCGGTCTTGACTTACGTTTATTCAACGATGCGTTGACAATCAGCATGGACTACTATAAGAAAACGACCAAAGACCTTCTTGTAGACGCTCCATGTCTGCCTGAGACAGGTGTATCTTCACAGATGATCAATGCAGGTGAGGTACAGAACAAAGGTTTTGAGTTTGAAGCAACTTATAAAGGCAACATAGGCAGGCTGAATTACTCAGTATCAGGCAACTTTGCAACATTGAAGAATGAAGTAACTTACCTTGATGACCGTATCACACGTATATCGGGTGGAAGTATAGTAGGTGCAAACAATACTATATACACCAACTTCGAACAAGGCATGCCGGTATGGTATATGCGTGGTTACAAATATATAGGTAAGAATTCAGAAGGACAGCTCTTTATCTTGACAAAGAAGGCAATGAGACATTAACTCCGGGTGATGAAGACCAATTCAATATCGGTAAAGGTATTCCTAATCTTACATACGGTATTACAATCAATCTTGAGTACAAGGGTTTCGACTTCTCGGTATTCGGTACAGGTACGGTAGGAAACGATGTCTACTACGGTATGTACCGCACAGGCTACAACAATATCTCCAAGCATTTCTACGATGAAGCCAAGAAAGGTAATATGCCCAGTCTTAACACAATTGCAGGTGATAAAATCTACTGGTCATCCTCTGCTCTTGTATTTGACGGATCATACTTCAAGATTAAGCAATTGCAATTAGGATACACATTGCCAAAGTCTATCACAAAAAAGGTATTTATAGAGAACCTTGTGCTTACGTGTCACTTGATGACTTCTTCACATTTACATCTTATCCGGGTCTTACCCTGAAATTGCTTCAAGAAGTGGCAATAATGTAGGTCTTGATGCCGGTGCATATCCTACAATGCGTAAGATGACATTTGGTCTTAATGTAACATTCTAAACCAACCATTAATACTGACGAAAATGAAAAAATATATATATTCGTTTGCGGTATGTGCCGCACTGTTCTGCACATCTTGCGATGAAAGTCGTTTGAACATCGAGCAGAAGGCTGTTAGCTCTACTGAAAACTTCTATAAAACCGATCAAGATGCTGTTGATGCTATGACTGCCGCTTATGCGCAGTTCCTTGACAATGTATGTTCGTCTGCCGGAATCTATCAGCCGCAGTTCACTTTACTCAATTATTCAGCAGATGATGTTTTCTCTGCCGGTACAAATTATGCTGACCACATGGATATGCGTGTATTCGATGAGTTCCGCTATGATACAGGCAACGCTCCTCTTAAAGAATTATATCAGCGTTACTATAAGTCTATTTATGCAAGTAACCTTGTAATAACATATGTAGATCCGGCTGCAAGTACGGTTATGGCCCGTTGTGTCGCAGAGGCTCGCGTATTACGCGCTTATTGTCACATGATGGCGGCTCTCACATTCCAGCGTCCTCCAAAAGTCGACAAACTGCTGGGTGCCGATGACAAACCTACAAATGTCGAAAGTCAGAAATCTCTGCTTGAGTGGTGTGCTTCCGAATGTGAAGAAGCTGTAAATGACCTTGACTCACGTAAAGGTCCTAATGATGTAGAAGGTGCTTTTAAAGTAACAAAAGGTTTTGCATATTTCGTAGCGGGCAAGTCTGCCGTATTCGCCGGCGATATGGCTCGTGCAGAGAGAAATCTTAAGCCTTTGGTTGAATCTCCCAACTATGCACTTGTTCCGGGAAATCGTTTCCGTGACCTGTTCCATGTAGAGGGTAACGGCTGCGAAGAAAAAATCTTCGAGGCGAACTGCTTCGGTAACATTGATAAAGGTTTTTGGGGTAATATCCAACGTGGCCGTTGGATGACAAACAACGTATTGAACTGGCGTTATGACCGCTTAGGCTCTCGCGCATCCATCTGCGGCGCTAACGATGGTTGGGGCGGTGGTGCCATCAACTGGAAGTTTGCCGAAAAGATGTATCAAAATGATGGTGACGGTCCGCGTCGCAAAGCTACATTTCTCACTCCGGACGAATTCTTATACGACCCTAAACTCTGCGGTTGGGAAACGGATTTCGATGCTGACGGAAATGAGATGTCTCTTGCCGACAAGAAAAAAGATCCAAAACGCGGTATCAAGAGTACAGAAGGCCTGTTCGCACATGGCGTATATATGGAAGTCAAGAATATAGAATCTCCTAACGACCGCAATATGACTATTAGCGACACTCATAACTCTGCATCATTCCGTATCGCCAGATTGGGAGAAGCGTATCTGCTTTATGCAGAGGCTTGTCTTGAAACAGGTAATTTGGATGAAGGTAAAAAATATCTGAATGCTATTCAGAAACGTGCAGAAGCTCCTGAAACAGAACTCACAACTCAAACTCTTCGCGATGAAAAGCAGTACGAACTTTGGTTCGAGACTTGTCGTTTTCACGACATCGTTCGTTGGGGCATTGCTAAAGAGTGTCAGGATGCTGTCGTTGACCAGGTTCCGCAACTGTATGACGACTTCTTCATCCAAGGTACACCATACTATGGAAAAGAACATCATCTACGTGCTGAGTTGACTCATCCTTTATCAGTAGATCAAAATTTACCTGCAAGCTCTTATGGCTTCGTAAAAGGTAAACATGAATACTTCCCATTCCCAAAAGATGTTATAGACTTAAACAAAGAACTTCATCAGCTTAACGGATGGGCAAATAATTAAAGATTAGTTATTTATGCGAATCAGGGGCTGAATTTGATTTATAACAGGATGGAAAGGAATAAGACTCACCACAGATTACACAGATTCACACAGATTTATTAATCTAATAATCAGTAAAATAGAATCTGTGTCAATCTGTGTAATCTGTGGTGAATTAATTCATAACCGAAAAGATAT
>ENA-OQAA01000920-OQAA01000920.1-human-gut-metagenome-genome-assembly--contig:-NODE-920-length-17518-cov-7.274740_pt1 | contig 17518 bp, 16 predicted proteins | sample MGYA00242489_ERZ504515 | MGnify/ENA primary metagenome ERZ504515 (study PRJEB26092, sample SAMD00036237) | human gut metagenome | host: Homo sapiens | study: EMG produced TPA metagenomics assembly of... | reverse complement strand
TAGAGCATTCCTACCTGATCTATGTAGAGTCACCGGATCCGCAGATGGGAACGGTCACAATGGATCCTGCAAATGAAGGAAACATCTACAAAGAGGGAACAGAGATCACGGTGAAAGCAGAGCCGAAGGATGGATATGAGTTTACCCAGTGGCTGGAAGTGACAGAAGCAGATGGAGAAGAAGTTCTGACACCAGTAGAAGGCGCTCAGGCAGAATACAAATTTCATGCAGAGTCAGACCGTGTACTGCGTGCCGAGTTTAGACTGGCTCCGGTTCCGGAACATACTACCGTGTTGTGGTACAGTCCAATGATGAGAACATGGGAACGGTTTCCATGGATAAAGAGGATGGCACATACAAAGAGGGTGCGACAGCATCTGTGAAGCAGAAGCCAAAGAAAGATTTGAATTTGTGGGCTGGAAAGAAAAAGGACAGACCGAATATGTATCGAAGAATGCAGAATATCAGTTTAAAGTGACAAAGAACATCGAGCTGACCGGAGAATTCAAAGCCGTGGAAGTGCCGCATATTCCGAGTGCACAGGAAATCTTAGATGACATTCTGGCAAACCATAAGATTCCATCAGAAGTGAAAGCAGGAACAGAAACTCTGGTTCTGCCGGAAGTTCCGGAAGGAAGTAAGATCGAGATCGTGGCAGTAAATCCGGAAGGAATCATCGGACTGGATGGAAAGGTAACAACACCGGAAAATGATACGGATGTGATCGTGACCATTCAGGTAACGGATACAAACGGAGCAACAGCCAAAGCTGATGTGAAGGTTTTGGTCAGAGGAGAAAAAGCCGATCCAAATCCAGATCCAAATCCGAATCCAGACCCGGGTCCGGACGACGATCACAACGGAAATGATAACAATGGTGGAAACAACAATACAGGAAACAACGGTGGAAGCAGCAACAGCGGAAGTCATAACAATGGAAGTACATCCGGTTCCCACTCTCAGAGTGTGCAGACAGGAGACAATGCCAATGTGATCATGTGGGCAGTACTTCTGGTGGCAGCAGTAGCAGTTGTCGGCGCAGTAGTGATTATCAGAAGAAAGAAAAAATAAACAGGATTGTAAAAGCCTGAAAAAATGAGATGGTGGATGAAATAATTGGTTTCATCCGCCATTTTTATCACGTAAATCTATTGCAGAATTGCAGATTTTGTGTTAGACTATAAAAGGTTATCCACAGGAGGTGTGAACGTATGGATATTTTAAAAATTGTGTTAATGATTATTTTTGTAATAGATTGTATTGCATTGTCAGCAATTATTCTTCTTCAGGAAGGAAAGTCCGCAGGGCTTGGAACGATCAGTGGTGCGGCAGATTCTTATTGGGGACAGAATAAAGGTCGTTCTATGGAAGGCGCTCTTGTGAAGTCTACCAAGTTTCTTGCTATTTTATTTTTAGTACTTGCAGCAGTGCTGAATCTGAAAGTATTTAACTAAGAGAAAGCGATAAAACACTCTATGCAAAAATAGGGTGTTTTTCTTTTATGAAAAATTGACGGAAGTCGAATAGAGGATATAAAAAAGGAACTACTAAGTATGAAAGAAGGTGAACGAATGGAACATACATTTGAGAAACGAAAAAAGGTGATTTATGATTTGATCTGTGACGATCTTTATGTACCGATGAAGCTGAAGGAGATTGCGATGCTTCTGCAGATTCCGAGAGAACAGAGAAACGAATTAAAGGAAGTATTGGAAGCCCTGGAGGCGGATGGCAAGATTTACGTCTCAAAGAAAGGGAAATATGTCAAAGGACAGCCTCAGTATTTAAAAGGAATATTTCAGGCGAATCTTCGCGGATTCGGATTTGTGCTCAGAGAGGATGAAGAGGATGTTTTTATTCCGGAAGAGAATATCAACGGTGCATTTCAGGGAGATGAGGTGGAATTTCTGATTACCAAGTCACCGGAGGGCAGACGAAAAGAAGGAAAGATCGTGCGTGTGGTATCTCATGGAACGACAAAAGTGATTGGTCTGTATGAGAAGAGCAAAAGTTTTGGATTTGTACGACCGGATAATCAGAGATTTTTAAAAGATATTTATATTCCGGCAGGCAAAGAAAAAGGTGCGATGACCGGACACAAGGTAGTGGTAGAACTGACGTCCTACGGCGGGGAAAATATGAAGCCGGAGGGAAAAGTCGTGGAGATCATCGGGCATATCAATGATCCGGGAACCGATATCATGTCTATTGTGAAAGGTTATGATATGCCGGTGGAATTTCCGGAGAAGGTGCTAAATCAGGCGGAACGTGTCGGAAAAGATGTAAGTGAAGCGGATATGGCAGGGCGCATGGATTTAAGAGACTGGCAGATGGTGACCATTGACGGAGAGGATGCAAAGGATCTGGATGACGCTGTTTCTCTGACAGAAGTGGAGAACGGATGGAAGCTGGGAGTGCATATTGCAGATGTGACCAACTATGTGCAGGAAAAAAGTGCATTGGATCGGGAGGCGCTGAAACGCGGGACCAGTGTGTATCTGGCAGACCGGGTAATTCCGATGCTGCCCCATAAGCTTTCGAATGGAATCTGTTCTTTAAATGCAGGAGAGAACAGGCTTGCGCTAAGCTGTATCATGACTGTCGATAAAAAAGGTGAGATTGTGGATCATGTGATCGCAGAGACGGTGATTCGGGTGGATCAGAGAATGTCTTATACGAGTGTTGCAAAAATTTTGGAAGCACAGGATGAGCAGGAGAGAAAGAAATACGAAAAGCTGATTCCGATGTTTCAACAGATGGCAGAAGTTTCAGGGCTGCTTCGGGAACGCAGGAAAAAGAGAGGCGCAATCGACTTTGATTTTCCTGAGACGAAGATGATTCTGGATGAACAGGGAAGACCAGTGGAATTGAAACCATATGAGCGAAATGTGGCAACGAAGATGATCGAAGACTTTATGCTTGCGGCCAATGAAACAGTGGCAGAAGAGTATTTCTGGAGAGAGATTCCGTTTTTATATCGTACCCATGAGGCTCCAGAGGAAGATAAGGTAAAAAAACTGAGTACGTTTATCAATAATTTCGGATATCACATCCATATGGGGAATGAAATCCGCCCGAAAGAAATCCAGAAGCTGCTGGAAAAAGTGGAGGGAACTCCACAGGAGGCTCTGATCAGTAGACTGGCGCTGCGTTCCATGAAGCAGGCGCGCTATACACCGGAAAATGCAGGGCACTTCGGTCTGGCGGCGCAGTATTATACACATTTTACGTCTCCGATCCGGCGGTATCCGGATCTGCAGATCCACAGGATCATTAAGGAGAATCTGCGCGGCAGACTAAGTGATGACAGGATGGCACATTATGAAAAGATTCTGCCGGAGGTGGCAACACAGTCCAGTGAGATGGAGCGCAGAGCAGAAGAGGCTGAACGTGAGACCGTAAAATTAAAGAAAGTAGAATACATGCAGGAGCGGATCGGAGAGGAATTCGAAGGTGTGATCTCCGGTATTACAAAATGGGGAGCATACGTGGAATTACCGAATACGATCGAAGGTCTTGTACATGTGGTGAATATGAAGGATGACCACTATGAGTACCGGGAAGAGCAGTATGAACTGGTGGGAGAGCATTTCCGTAATGTCTATAAATTGGGACAGAGAGTCCGTGTGCGTGTCCTTGGTGCAGACCGGCTGCAGAGAACGATTGATTTTGAGTTTTGCGAAGAAAACGAGTAGAGTTTAACGGGAAGAAGAGAGGAAAGTGCGATGGCAAAAAAAGAAGGCAAATTGATCGCCAACAATAAAAAAGCATATCACGATTATTTTATTCTGGAAAAATATGAGGCGGGAATCGTACTGCATGGAACAGAGGTCAAATCCCTCCGCATGGGACAGTGCAGTATCAAGGAAGCGTTTATCCGGATCGAAAACGGTGAGATGTTTATTTATGGAATGCATGTTTCTCCTTATGAAAAGGGAAATATCTTTAATAAGGATCCGCTGAGACCGAGAAAGCTTCTGCTCCATAAAAAGGAGATTGACAAGATTTTCGGCAAGATGAAGGAAAAGGGAAATACAGTGGTTCCCCTCCAGGTGTACTTCAACGGAAGCCTTGTAAAAGTGGAAGTTGGACTTGCAAAAGGTAAGAAATTGTACGATAAGCGGGATGATATCGCGAAAAAAGACCAGAAAAGAGAAGCGCAGAGAGAATTTAAAATCAGAAATCTGTAAGAAATATGCCATCGGGCGGAAGTTATTCTTCCAGTCCGATGGCATGTTTGATTTCTGAGAGATTCTCTCCAGTAAAGACCATTCCATTCATCCCGAGCTTCTGAGCAGCTTTGATGTTTTCGGGTTTGTCATCCATAAAAAAGCAGTCGGACGGATTCAGTGAAAAGGTATCAAACAGATGCTGGTAAATATCCGGATTTGGTTTGAATTTTTTGATGGATCCGGAATAGACTGCACCGTCAAATAAGCGGGTAATCTCGAAAAAATCTGCATGTTCTTCAAAGAAAATCGGAGCGTTGGAAAGAATGTAAAGCCCTGTGTGCTGTTCTTTTAATCTGTGGATCATATCCCACACCGGCTGAATCGGGATCATGTGTTGATACCAGGTGGCAAAGCATTTGCGGGCAGTGTCATGAAGCAGTCCGGCAGCAGGTGAAGTGTTTCCTCCTGGTATTCTTCATAGGGAATACTTCCCTCATCCAATGCCTGCCAGTTGTGGTAGATGGCATTTTTCAGAATGGGAAGATCTTCGCGATTGCAGTAGGAGCGCAATAAGTCATCTGATTGAAAGGTAGCAAGGACATTTCCGAAATCAAAGATAATATGTTTATAATTCATAAGTAAAATCCTTTCTGAAGCGTATTTGAAACTCTGTTTATCATAGCACAGAACAGGAGAAAATTCATCTATGGATCTTATGAGAAAGGAAGTGTGCTTTTGAGAAAAATGTGGTAAAATGGATAAAAGCATATTTTTCTAACATTCATTTGATTCCACATGTGTAATGTGGAATATCTTATTCATTTCAAAAACAGGCAAACGCCTGTCCTTTCAGAAAATTCATGCTTTTCAAATCAAGCAGGCAGGAGTTTTCGGAAGGCGAAATCTCCTGAAAGAAAAAAAGAAGGAGGTTTTGTATGGAAATGCAAAAAGAAGAAGCAAAAATGCTTCAGTGGCATCCTGCATTTTTCGCAGAGATACAGATCGAACTGCAGGAAGATGCCGAACATCTGATTTTTGAGAATGAACATCAGCTGGGGACCAAACCAAAAGAAATCTATGTTCTGATCATCAAAAAGGACAAGGGTCGGGTGATCCGAAAGAATATCGGGCGGATTTTCCGACAACATAATATCGTGGAATATAAAAGTCCCCTGGATTATCTGAGTATTGACGATTTTTATAAGGTGTATGGGTATACCTGTTTTTACAAATCCGATACCAGTCAGATGGACAGCATTCCGATAGAAGAACTTACGATTACTCTGGTAACAGGAAAATATCCACGAAAATTGATGCACCACTTGAAAACAAAACTGAGATATCAAGTAAAAAAAGCGGAAAGCGGGATTTATTATGTAACGGGAGATAAAATTCCGATTCAGATTATTGTAACAAAAGAACTGACAGAAGCTGAAAATCTGTGGCTGAAAAGTCTGACCAATGAACTGGAACAGAATGAGACCGCAGAAAAATTATTGGAAGAATATTCAAAAAATCAGGCAAATGCACTGTATCGCTCCGTCATGGAATTGATCGTGCGGGCCAACAAACAGAAGTTTGAGGAGGTAAAAGGAATGTGTGATGCACTGCGGGAATTGATGAAAGATGAGATTGATGCGGAAGTGAACAAGCGCTTGGAAATAACTAAAAAGGAGAGCTCTGAAGCAGTAGAAAAACGAATCAATGCTCTGAATCTGGCGCTTTCTAAGGCAGACCGGATAGCTGATATTATAAAGGCAGCAGAAGATCACGATTATCAGCAGAAATTATTCGAGGAATTTGGTCTGTAGAGGAGAGAAAAATGAAGTACAATCATGAGCTGATCGTGCCGGATGAGGGGCTGCCCTTCAAGATGTTTATTTTTGAGGGCAAGGATGGCAATTATAAGCGTGAGACGCACTGGCATCGTTCTGTGGAGATTTTTGCGGTCTGTGATGGGGAACTTTGTTTTTATATCAAAGAGAAGCCGTATCCTCTTGTGCAGGGAGAATTTATGATCGTGAATTCCAACGAAGTTCATTCCGTGCATTCTCCAAAGCCGAACCAGACGATTGTATTGCAGATACCGATCCGGTTGTTTGAGAATTATTTTACGGGAGAAGGATTCATCTGGTTTACACACAATCCGGTGGATCGGGATGAACGGCTGATGGAGTTGATCCGCCAGATGTATGAGGTGTACATAAAAAAAGAGCGTGGCTATGAAATGGAAGTGAAAGGTCTGTTTTATCTTGTGATGCATTTGCTGGTATCTGAGTATCAGCGGATTGATGTGACCGAGGCGCAGCTTCGGGACAATAAAAATCTGAACCGTCTTTCTACGATTACATCCTATATTAAAGAAAATTATGCATCAGAAATGACACTGGAGAGTCTGGCGAAGATTTTTGGATATTCTCCGACCTATCTTTCAAGGATGTTTCAGAAATATGCGGGGGTAAATTTTAAAGCCTATCTGCAGGATATCCGGTTGAGATATGCATGGAAGGAAGTCAAAGACAGTGATAAGACCTTAAGTGAGATCGCTATGGAGAATGGTTTTCCAAACAGCAAGGCGCTCGCCAGATCATTTCAGAAAAAATACGGGATGCTTCCAAGCGAATATCGAAAAAGAGAGAAGTGACTGTTCACAATAACAAAGAGCAAGAAATTGACATAAAATAGATAAATAATAGGTCGCAGAAGCGAAAAAAAGTTGATAAAATGACCTCAATGGGAAACTTGGAGACAGGTTTTTGATTGGAGGTCATTTTTTATGGAAATTCAGAAAGTTACAGATACCGCATTTGCCAAATATGGAAAAGTGATGTCAGATATTCCGGTAGAGCGGATCTTAAAAGAGATGGAACACACGCCGCTTCCGGAAGATGTGATTTATGTTCCGTCTGTGGAAGCGTTGGAAGTACTTCCGGATGCGGTGGCAGTCAGAGAAAAAGGATTTGGAGGGCTGCCGATTCAGATTGGGTATTGTAATGGGAGCAATGTGAAGTTGAATGCACTGGAGTATCACAGATCCTCAGAGATTGATATCGCAGTGACAGATTTGATCCTGCTGCTTGGATGTCAGCAGGACATCAAAGAAGATACCTATGATACAGCTCTCGTGGAGGCGTTTTTCGTACCGGCAGGAACGGCAGTGGAATTGTATGCGACTACGTTACATTATGCACCATGTAATGCAAAAGCAGGCGGTTTCCGATGTGTGGTCGTACTTCCGAAGGGAACGAATGAGGCACTTCCGTTTGCACCGGAAGCAAAGGGCGAGAGCAGACTTTTGACAGCAGTGAACAAGTGGCTGATCGCGCACGAAGACGCAGAGATTGAGGGTGCGGTGAACGGCTTAAAAGGTGAAAATATTACAATTGTGTAAAAATAAAAAGCAAATAGAAAGGATGGTAACAGTATGAGTAACATGCCAGAATTAAAAATCGGAGTCGTTGCAGTGAGCAGAGATTGTTTTCCGGAGAGTCTTTCCGTGACAAGAAGGGAAAATCTGATCAAAGCATATAAAGAAAAATATGGAGAGGCGGATATTTATGAGTGTCCGATCTGTATCGTGGAAAGTGAGATCCACATGGTGCAGGCACTGGAGGACATTAAAAATGCAGGATGTAATGCACTTGTTGTGTATCTTGGAAACTTCGGACCGGAGATCGCAGAGACATTGCTTGCAAAACATTTTGACGGACCGAAGATGTTTATCGCAGCAGCAGAAGAGCGCGGAGACAACCTGGTTCAGGGAAGAGGCGATGCTTACTGTGGTATGCTCAATGCAAGCTATAATCTGAAACTTAGAAATGTAAAGGCCTACATTCCGGAGTATCCGGTAGGAAATGCAGAGGAATGTGCGGACATGATCGCAGAGTTTCGTCCGATCGCAAGAGCTGTCATCGGACTGAACAGCTTAAAGATCATCAGCTTTGGACCGCGTCCGTTAAATTTCCTCGCATGTAATGCACCGATCCAGCAGTTGTACAATCTGGGAGTTGAGATCGAAGAAAACTCAGAGCTGGATTTATTTGAGGCATTCCATAAACATGATGGAGATGAAAGAATTCCGGAAATCGTAAAAGAGATGGAAGAAGAACTGGGAGCGGGCAATAAGAAACCTGAGATCCTCGCGAAACTGGCACAGTATGAACTGACCTTGAAAGACTGGGTAGAAGAGCACAGAGGATACAGAAAATATGTAGCAATCGCAGGAAAATGCTGGCCGGCGTTCCAGACACAGTTCGGATTTGTTCCATGCTATGTCAACAGCCGTCTGACAGCACAGGGAATTCCGGTATCCTGTGAAGTAGATATCTACGGTGCACTGAGCGAATTTATCGGAACAGTTGTCAGTGAAGATGCAGTGACCCTTCTGGATATCAACAATACAGTACCGAATGACATGTACAAAGAAGATATCGAAGGCAAGTTCCCATATACACAGAAAGATACATTTATGGGATTCCACTGTGGAAACACAGCGTCCTCCAAGCTGTCATTCTGTGAGATGAAATACCAGATGATCATGGCGAGAGCGCTTCCGGAAGAGGTGACACAGGGAACTCTGGAAGGAGACATCATCCCTGGAGATATTACATTCTTCCGTCTGCAGAGTACGGCAGACTGCAAGCTGCGCGCTTATATTGCACAGGGAGAAGTACTTCCGGTGCCGACACGCTCCTTTGGATCCATTGGAATTTTCGCAATTCCGGAGATGGGAAGATTTTACCGTCATGTTCTGATCGAAGGCAATTATCCGCATCACGGAGCAGTTGCATTTGGAAAATGGGGCAAGGCATTGTTTGAAGTATTCAAATATATCGGAGTGGATGTCAGTGAGATCGGATATAATCAGCCAAAAGGTGTCAGATATCCAACAGAAAATCCCTGGAACGAATAGGAAAAGCAGGAGGAATCGTATGTTATACATAGGTGTAGATCTCGGAACATCAGCAGTAAAATTACTGCTGATGGATGAGAACGGAACCATTCATAAGATCGTATCAAGAGAATATCCATTGTATTTTCCGCATCCAGGCTGGTCCGAGCAAAATCCGGAAGACTGGTTCGCACAGAGTATGGAAGGAATCCGTGAGCTGACAGCAGAGTGTGACAAAAGTCAGGTCAGAGGAATCAGCTTTGGCGGTCAGATGCATGGTCTTGTGGTACTGGATGAGGCAGACCATGTGCTTCGTCCGGCAATCCTCTGGAATGACGGACGAACAGAGGAAGAGACGGATTATTTAAATCAGGTGATCGGCAAGGAAACACTGTCCAAATATACAGCCAATATTGCATTTGCCGGGTTCACGGCTCCAAAGATCCTGTGGATGAAAAATCATGAACCGGAGTTGTATGAAAAGATCGCAAAGATCATGCTGCCAAAAGATTATCTGGCATATAAGCTGTCCGGTACTTTTTGTACCGAATATTCGGACGCATCGGGAATGCTGCTTTTAAATGTACAGAACAAATGCTGGTCAAAAGAGATGCTGGATATCTGCGGCATCAGAGAAGAGCAGCTGCCAGGGCTTTATGAAAGCTATGAAGTGGTTGGTAATTTGAAACCGGAAATTGCAGAAAAACTGGAACTCGGTACAGATGTAAAAGTCATTGCAGGCGCCGGAGACAATGCGGCGGCGGCTGTGGGAACCGGAACAGTAGGAGACGGTCAGTGTAATATTTCGCTTGGAACGTCAGGAACGATTTTTATATCCAGCAAGACATTTGGTGTAGATGAGTATAATGCATTGCATTCGTTTGCGCACGCGGATGGCAATTATCATCTGATGGGATGTATGCTTAGTGCGGCATCCTGCAATAAATGGTGGATGGATGAAATTTTAAAGACAAAAGAGTATGCAAAAGAGCAGGAAGATATCGTAAAGCTGGGTGAAAATCAGGTGTTCTATCTGCCTTATCTGATGGGAGAGAGATCCCCGCATAATGATCCGTCTGCAAGAGCTGCATTTATCGGGATGTCCATGGATACTACACGTGAAGAGATGACGCAGGCAGTACTTGAAGGCGTTGCATTCGGACTTCGCGATTCTCTGGAAGTGGCGAGAAATCTTGGAATTCAGATTGAACGCACGAAAATATGCGGAGGCGGAGCAAAGAGTCCGCTCTGGAAAAAGATTATTGCAAATGTGATGAATCTGAAAGTTGATGTGATCGAAAGTGAGGAAGGACCCGGATACGGTGCTGCGATTTTGGCAGCAGTCGGATGTGGAGAGTTTGAAAATGTGGAAAGTGCTGTGGATAAACTGGTCCATGTGGTGGAAACTGTGGAGCCGGACACAGAGCTTGTGGAAAAATATGAAAAATGCTACCGAAAATTCAAAAAATACTATCCGGCATTAAAAGGATTGTTTTAATTGTGAAGAAAATGGTACATGCTAGAAAGTAGATAGTTCTAAACAGGGGCAAGTATGACTCATGCGAGTCGCTTTGCCCCTGTAATTTTTCTATAAAAAGAAAAAGATAGATAACAACTGCTATCTTACGAGAAAATTCTTAATCATTCAGAAATATCTTGCAGGAGTTTTTAAAAAAGTTTTTTCCGAAAAACAATGGTTTCATATTGGCGAATATTACCGTTCTTATTTCCGTAGATGATATCCCCCTTTTTTGGCAGTACTATGTCGATATTGCGGTATGAGAAATTTTGTATAAAGATATATTCGTATTCATCATCTGTCCGACTTGTTACCTCAATCCCATCAGGAATTGTATTTAGAATAGAATGAATATGATGTTTAGCTAAAATTTTGGCATAAAAATCATGGTAAAAAAAGTTCTTCAGCGTCGGCACAGATGTAGTAAGCATATCCCTTACCATACTGATTTACTGTCAGTGCAGGTGTGCCTTGATAAAAATCCTTTCCGTAATTCATGAGTGGTGTGGCACCGTTGAGTTGAATTAAATCGCAAAGATTTTTACATTTATAGGACGTATTCAGCTGCAAAGAATTTTCAGTGACTGGAATGAGTAAATTCTCTTCCCATTCATAGAGTCCGTCAATTTCTTTACTTCTAAGTCCCAATACATCGAGCAAGCCATGTGGAGTTCCCTCGAGGTAGCACAGATCAGTTTCATTTACGATTCCACTCCAGTATGTCATGATTAGTATCCCGCCATTTTCAACGAAAGTACGTAACTTTATTTCGATGCCAGCTCGAAACATATATAACATTGGTGCAACCACGAGTTTATAAGAATCAAGGGATTGCTCCATGTTAATGATATCTATATTGAGGGCAGCTTTTCGAAGCGTCTGATAGGATTTTAAGACACTTTCATGGTAGAAAAGCCCTTCATTTCGTGGTCCTTTCGCGTCTTCCATAGCCCATCTGTTTTCCATGTCATAAATGATGGCAGCAGATGAATCTACTTTGCTTCCAATAACTTGTTTTAACTCTATGAGGGATGCACCGGTTTTAGTTACCTCGTTGAAAACGCGTGTATCAGATCCTCCATAGTGATCAATGACCGCCCCATGGAATTTTTCGAAACCTCCTCGACTCTGTCTGATTTGGAAATATTGTACACTATCCGAACCGTGTGCAATTGCTTGTAGAGAAGCAGATTGTAACAATCCAGGTTTTTTGAGTTTACTTACTGTTTGCCAGTTTGGACTGGAAGGGCAGGATTCCATCAAAAGGAATGGTTTCTGTTTCATACTACGCATGAGATCATGCTGCATTGCTGTATCGTATGCTGTACAAATTTCCTCTTCTTTATTCCATGCAGGATAGCTGTCCCAAGATACATAATCAATGTGTTTTGCCAGATTGTAGTAGTTTAAGCCCTTATAATCATCCATAAAATTAGTTGTAACGGGCTGAGTTGCACCACCATCTCGCAGAGCATGTATCTCTTCGCACATAAAATCAACTGTCTGATCTGTTACAAATCGTTTCCAATCAAGATTGAGGCCGTGTAGTCCGTGGTCTCCTATGGAAGATGGACTTTCAATTTGATGGAATGAATTATAGGTATGGCTCCAAAAGGTTGTCCACCATGCCCGGTTCAAGCTGTTAATATCTTTATATTTGTTTTTTAACCAGTTGCGAAAAGCTTCTTGACATAATGGACAGTGGCATTCACCTCTGTATTCATTGGAAATATGCCACAGGATTACTCCCGGATGATTTCGAAATGTTTTAGCCAACTTTTGGTTGATGATTCGAACACGTTCTCTGTAAGCAGGTGAGGTGTAGCAATGATTATGCCGCTCCCCGTATAGTTGGCGTGTACGATCTTCACGGACACGGAGAACTTCGGGGTATGTTTCTGCCAACCAACGCGGACGGGCTCCAGATGGTGTGGCAAGTATGACCTGGATGCCGTTGTCGTAGAGTTTGTCAATTATGTCAATCAGCCAGGTGAAATTAAAACAATCTTTTATTGGTTCTAAAGTAGACCAGGAGAAAACACCCAGTGTTACAGTATTTATGTGTGCTTTTTTCATAAGAAGTAAATCCTGTTTGAAAATATCGGGTCTATCCAACCATTGTTCTGGATTATAATCACCGCCATAGATAAATCTATCAATATTTAAATAATTTTGACTCATTCTTGTTATCCCTTCTATCAGTAGCAATAAATTTGTTATAAAATGCAGTTTAAGAGTTTTACTTAATTTATGCAATAATAAATGTAAGGTTAAGTGGTTACATTTTTGCACAGCAAACTGGCGAAAAAAAGAATTTTTAAAATTTGCAAGTTGGTGTAGAATGAGGGCATCACAAAGAGGAAGGAGAGTAAGGATGAGACCCAGGTATCATATTTCACCAGAACACGGTTTTTTGAATGATCCAAATGGTCTGGCACAATTTCGTGGAAAGTATCATGTGTTTTACCAGTGGCTGCCGGATGTTGTTCCACAGGGTAATAAGCAATGGAGACATTGTATTTCAGACGACCTGGTGCATTGGACGGATGAGGGAAGCACATTACAACCCAAGGAGTGGTATGAAAAGAATGGTTGCTATTCAGGATCGGGTATTGCAACAGAAGATGCATACTTTTTGTTCTATACAGGTAATGTAAGAGATGCTGAAGGAGGGAGAGAAACATATCAGTGTGTTGCTGTATCTGACGATGGGAAGTCTTTCCGGAAAAAGGGCCCCTTGATTTATCTGCCAGATGGATACACAGCACATTTTCGTGATCCGAAAGTATGGAAGAAAAATGACAGATGGTGGATGGTTGTAGGAGCACAGACAAAAGAATTGAAAGGCAATGTGGCAATATTTGAGTCGAATGACCTGAAAAAATGGGATTACCGGGGAAATCTGCTGGATACTTCGATGGACTGGGGGTATATGTGCGAATGTCCTGATGTAATGGATATAGAACAACAATTTCTGGTAGTCAGTTGTCAGAAAGAAACCGGGTGTAAAGGAATCGTTTTTAGTGGAAGGATGGACTACGCTGAAGCAAAATTTCAATTACAGGATGAGGGGAATTTGCTGGATGAAGGATTAGATTTCTATGCGCCACAGAGTTTTGTAGATGAATCAGGACGATGCATTTTAATTGGATGGCTTGGTGCAGGTGAGTTGGAGTATCAGATGAGTCAGCCTACGGTAGAAGAGGGGTGGCTGCATGCACTGACAATTCCAAGAGAGTTGTTTATACAGAATGGAAAACTTCATCAGAGGCCGGTTAAGGAATTCGAGCGTATCAGAAGACATGAGCGGGTGATCGAAGCAGAAGGATACACTTTCATTGATCAGGAAACATGGAGCGTGGAATTACTGGCAGAGCAGTTATCCAGTCAAAAAATTTCTTTTAATTTTGGGAATGTATTGAAAATTTATTTTGATAATAACAATTTGCTTATTCAAAGAAAACATTGGAATATGAAAGGATATGATGAAGTACAAGTGGAGATTTCTGAGCTTGAAAATATCCAGGTGTTTTTAGATCAGTCTACAGCAGAAATTTTTGTGAATAATGGAGAAAAAGTATTTACATTCAAAGCTTTCTTTACAGATGAGAAAGGGATTGAAATTGAATCTGAACAAACAATTTTGTAAAATTTTATATCTAATTTTTGATTATCCGTATAAACACTATACTTTCAAATATTTTGAAGTATAGAAAAGCACTCATTTTACCACGAATTTACCATAATTAAACGAGCCTTGATATGACTATAAATAACACTAAAAAGACCTCACACCTAAACGGTGTCTTTTTTAAAAGCAGTCAATCATAAGACCAACTGCTTTGTAAATATAGATATTAAATTGTTAAGCTGAGATTTTACTTAGATTTATCTTTCACTGGTTTGCTATTTTCATCATTTTCTCCTTCAAGCCATGCCATTATGCCAAAGTTACAAAATGGATAAATTATTACTTCTTTATAAACTTCTTGCTCACAACGAGGGCAGATGACATATTCTTCACCTTTTACATTTTTTAATTACCGAAATTCCCTTTTTTATTTGCAAATTACATGTCTTATAGCTTACCATGTTTTTCGTATCTTGCGACTCTTGATATTTTGTTATCCTCATCTACAAATACTACTTTAGGTGGATTTTTCTTTACCTCTTCTGGAGTCATCTGTGCATAGCACATTATGATTATCTTATCACCTGTCTGAACACATCTTGCAGCAGCTCCATTGAGACATATCATTCCGCTGCCTCTTTCTCCTGCAATTGTGTATGTCTCAAATCTGTTCCCATTATTTATATCTACGATACTTACCTTTTCATACTCCAAAATTCCAGCACTGTCAAGTAAGTCTTCGTCTACAGTGATGCTTCCTACATAATCAAGTTCTGCTTGAACTACTGTAGCTCTGTGTATCTTCCCCTTTAACATTTCAAATGTCATATTTAACCCCCGTTTAACCTTCGTAAATAAAGTTGTCAATCAATCTGGTTTTGCCGATATAAACTGCCATGGCAACTAGTACTGGTGCTGTCATCTCCTTGACCGGTTTAACTGAAACAGCGTCTACAGCCTGAACATAATCTATTTTCGCCATAGGCTCAGTTTCAATAAGCTTAATCATTTCTGATACAATTTTATCTGTATCTTTTTCTCCTGCTTTTGCCATATCTTCTCCGAGCTTAACTGCTTTGCTTAAAATTAGTGCCGCCTTTCTCTCATCTTTGCTTAGATATGTATTTCTTGAACTCTTTGCAAGACCATCCTCTTCTCTAACTATAGGGCAGCCCACAATTTCGATATCAAAGTTCAAATCTCTAACCATTCTTTTTATAATCGCAAGCTGCTGTGCATCCTTTTGACCAAAGTAAGCTCTGTCGGGATTTACAATATTAAAAAGTTTAGATACTACTGTGCCTACACCCCTGAAATGTATTGGTCGTGATTTTCCACAAAGTTCCTCTGAAAGACTTTCTATGTTTACATATGTTGAAAAATCGTCAAAATACATATTTTCCGGCTCAGGATTAAATATTAAATTAGCACCTGCCTCCTCACATAGCATAGTATCCCTTTCCAAATCCCTCGGATAGCTTTCCAAATCTTCCCCTACTCCAAATTGAGTCGGATTTACAAAATCACTGACAACAACTCTATCGTTTTCTGAAACAGCCCTTGTAATTAAACTCTTATGTCCTTCGTGCAAAAATCCCATAGTAGGAACAAGACCTACTGTAAGACCTTCTTTCTTCCATTCTTTGACTATAACTCTCACTTCATCTACGGTTTTTACTATTTTCATCGTTCTATCTCCTAATATAACTTGTTAATTACATCTTCTGAAATTTTAAATGTGTGTTCAGGTGCTGGAAAGCTTCCCTGTTTAGTTTCTTCTATATATGCAGCAAAGGCTTCTTTCATTACATCTCCTACCTTTGCGAATTGTTTTACGAATTTAGGTGTAAAGTCAGAGACCATTCCAAGCATGTCCTGATAAACGAGAATCTGTCCATCGCAGCCAGATCCTGCACCTATTCCTATTGTAGGAATATTAATGCTTTCAGAAATAATTTCCGCTAATTTTGCAGGTACGCATTCCAAAACAATCGCAAATGCTCCTGCTTCTTCAACAGCTTTTGCCTCTTCAATGAGTTTCTTTGCTCCCTCTTCACTTTTTCCCTGAACTTTAAAGCCTCCAAAAACGTTCACTGACTGAGGTGTAAGTCCAATATGTGCCATAACAGGAATTGAAGCAGCTGTAATAGCTTTAATCTGTGGACAAACAGAGGCTCCACCTTCTAGCTTTACTGCTTGACATCTTCCTTCTTTCATAAGTCTTCCTGCGTTATACATGGCCTCTTCAACTGAAACTTGATATGACATAAACGGCATATCTCCAACTACTAAGGCATCTTTGGCACCTCTTGTAACTGCTCTTGTATGGTGAATCATATCTTCCATTGTTACCGGCAAAGTATTTTCGTATCCGAGCATAACCATGCCAAGAGAATCTCCAACGAGAATACCGTTAATACCTGACTGATCCATCAATTTAGCTGTCGAATAGTCATAGGCTGTCAGCATTGTAATCTTATCGCCCTTAACCTTCTGTTCTTTAAAAGTGGATACTGTGTTTTTCATTTTTAATTACCTCCGTCATCTTCAAATAGTCACTGTCTAAATGTTTTTCCTGTGCAATACTGAGAAGCTTTTCTGAAAGCAAAAGATATATCATCTCATATCCCACCTTTTCCTCAGACTCGTTTATCCATGCTGCCTCAATAGCTTCAATGTGTTTTGTGATAGTCGACAAATCATTTCGCTCAACAGGACCTGTGAGGGCAGCCGCAACTCCTTTTTCTGCCAATGTGTCGGCATTTCCAGTAAACAAAGGCACTAAGGCTTTCTTTGCATCTTTTTTATCAAAGCCGCATTTTACAAGCATTTCAGCCCCCACTTGAAAAAGTCCGTTTACGAGATTGCTTACAACTACTGCACCGCAGTGGTAAAGAGATTTATTTTCCGCTCCCATTGCGATTACCTTATTTCCTGCTCGCTCAAAGATACTCTTAATCTCATCTAGATTCTCTGCCGAACCCTCCACAGTAAAATAAGCCTTATTCAAGTGTTTCCATGATTCGCACTTATCACTTATTGCATATAGGGGATGTACCGAATAGATATTTGCACCGAGGTTTTCACCATCAAAAAAAACGGTAGATGAAATCGAACCGCTGCAATGACAAATATTTTTATTTTTAATATCCAGATTCTTCATATAATCCCATACTTTGCTTATTTGTCCATCAGGCACAGTAATAAACAGGGTATCACTGTCACTTAAGATATTCTCTATACTCTTATATAGTTTTGTGTTAGTAAAATCTGCTGCTGATTTAGCTGATTCCGGTGATTTGCTG
>ENA-OQAA01000919-OQAA01000919.1-human-gut-metagenome-genome-assembly--contig:-NODE-919-length-17522-cov-2.506237_pt1 | contig 17522 bp, 25 predicted proteins | sample MGYA00242489_ERZ504515 | MGnify/ENA primary metagenome ERZ504515 (study PRJEB26092, sample SAMD00036237) | human gut metagenome | host: Homo sapiens | study: EMG produced TPA metagenomics assembly of... | reverse complement strand
ATCGCCGCCCTTGCCGGCGTGCAGCCAGATGGTTGCGACATCAATAAAATTACTGGTACTGGGCATGTGTTACCTCCTTTAGGGGGTGTTGCAAATACAAAGAATAAAGAATAATGAAACATGATGGTGTACCGCCAATGGCGGCACAGAATCGGATATTAAAGGTTGGATTGATTGGTTAGTCTATGATTTTATAATATAGTGTGTACGCAGAATGGCGGGAATATTTTCTTTTTTAGGGTACGCATCTGGGCATCGTTGTCGAACGGTCGAGACCGTTCCCTACATCGCTTTTTATGACTAGCCGCAAACATAAAAAATATTTGTAGAGCAGGATGCCCTCACCCTGCCGTAGAGAAACCTTGCTTATCGCTGCAAACATTGCAAAGGGTTTGTAGGGGCCGATGCTCGTCATCGGCCGCAGGCGGGATGGCGGCAAAAGATTGAGGCGAGCAAATAGGGTAATGTACCGCGGGACGATGCGAGCATCGTCCTCTACAGAACTTGCCGGGGTTTTGCAATCGGCCCTCTACCTTGCTACTCTTTTGCCACGTTTCCCCGCCTGTTTTCGCCTTTGGGCAAAAGAAAAGAGCGAGCCGCACGGCCCGCCCTTAAAAGGTTACTTACTGCTTGACAGTGCAGCGCTTGCGGTCACGGCCAACGCGCTCGAAATGAACGCGGCCATCAACCAGAGCGTACAGGGTGTCATCGCTGCCGATGCCGACGCCCTCACCCGGATGGATGTGGGTGCCGCGCTGACGGACCAGAATGTTGCCGGCCAGAACAAACTGACCGTCGCCGCGCTTAACGCCGAGGCGCTTGGACTCGGAATCACGGCCGTTCTTGGTAGAACCTACGCCTTTCTTATGTGCCATTGTGCTTAACCTCCTTAGCCGTTGATCGCGGTGATTTCCACCTTAGTGTAGGGCTGACGATGGCCCTTGCGAACCATGCTGCCCTTCTTGGGACGATAGGTGATGATGTTGAGCTTCTTGCCCTTGCCGTTCTTGATGACCTTGCCGACAACGGTAGCGCCTTCAACAACGGGAGCGCCAACCTTAACAGCGCCCTCCTCGCCAACGGCCAGGACTTTTTCGAAGGTGACTTCGCTGTCAGCCTCAGCGTTCAGCTTCTCAACAAAAATGCTGTCGCCAACTTTGACGCTGTACTGCTTGCCACCGGTCAGAATAACTGCGTACATGTGATAACCTCTTTCAATAAGTCTCGCTGGATGCGGGGCGGCGTGCAAATGCACACACTTGCAGAGCCCATGCCATGCGGCCTAATTATCATACCACATGCGCCCGGTTCCGTCAAGATACTTTTGAAATAATTTCAAATAGCAACGCCATTTTGCATGGCGGCAGCCTGGGTGGTGGTTCTTCATCAGCATGGCGCGGGTCATGGGGCCAACACCGCCGGGCACCGGGGTGATGTAACCCGCCACGGCGCTTGCTTCCTCAAAGTTCACATCGCCGTGCAGCTTGCCGTCCGCACCGCGGTTGATGCCAACATCAATCACCACGCGCCGGGCTTGACCATATCGCCGGTCACAAAACCAGCGCGGCCAACGGCGGCAACCAGAATATCCGCGTTGGCGCAGATTTCTTTCAGGTTGGCCGTGTGGGAATGGCAGACCGTAACGGTTGCATTTTTAGCCAGCAGCAACAGGGCTGCGGGCTTGCCCACAATGTTGGAACGGCCGATGACCACGGCGTTTTTGCCGTCAATTTTGGTGCCGGTAGATTCGATCATGCGGATGCAGCCTGCCGGGGTGCAGGGCAAAAAGCAGGGCTGGCCGGTCTGCATACGGCCCACGTTGACAGGGGAAAAGCCGTCCACGTCCTTTTCCGGCGGGATGGCGTCAATCACGGCGCTCTCATCGATCTGCTTGGGCAGCGGCAGCTGAACCAGAATGCCGTTTACGGTTTTGTCGGCTGCCAGCTCTGCAATTTTGGCCAGCAGTTCTTCCTGGGTGGTGGTTTCCGGCATGCGCAGTTCCAGCTCTTGATGCCGCATTCGCCGCAGTCCTTTACCTTGCCGCGCACATACACCTGGCTGGCGGGGTTTTCGCCCACCAGAATCACAGCCAGGCAGGGTTCGATGCCCTTGGCTTTCAGGGCCGCTGCTTCGGCGGCAGCTTCGGCTTTGGTTGCGGCCGCAAGGGCCTTTCCGTCAATGATCTGTGCACTCATCTTTGCATTCCCTCCTGCGGTTTTCAGGTGCAGGATGCACCTAAACGTTACTCCCTGCTTCGTCCTCCGGGGCCGGGGCTTCCGGCGCTTCGGCGGGCTGCTGGGGTTCGGCTACCACATTCCCCTCTTCTATCGCTTCACCATTGTCACTATTATCTTCCACTTTTTCCGCTTCGTCAAGGTCAAATTCCTCCAGGCGGCGGTTCATGGCGGCAGTGGCCTGAACGAATTCGTGATGGGACGCACTTGCGGGCAGTTCATCCACCACAAAATAAGTTCCGGCGGCATCCAGTTTTTTCAGGTTGCTCACCTGCAGCGGCACCATCAGCTGCGCGCCCTTAAATCGCTGCAACCCGGCCACCAGCAGCACCACCGCCGTGGCCACAGACACCAGTGCCACCAGCTGGCTGGTGCGCAGGGTGGAAGTGACCATCAGCGCATCGGTGCGCAGACCCTCGATCCAGTAGCGGCCCAGGCCGTACCAGATGATGTAGAGCAGAAACAGTTCGCCGTTAAAGCGGCGCTTTTTGATATGGCTTGCCAGCAGCACAACCCCCACCAGGCACCAGATGCTCTCGTACAGGAAGGTCGGGTGTACCGGCTGGGTGGGGTCCACAGTAACGCCCTCAGCGGCCAGGGTGGCCTGTACGCTGAGCAGGTAGTTGTAGGTACCCTCGCTGTACATGCCCCAGGGCAGCGTGGTGTTACTGCCGAAAGCTTCCTGGTTGACAAAGTTGCCCCAGCGGCCCACGCCCTGACCAATCAGGAAGCATATCCCAACCAGATCAAAGAGCGGCAGGATGGGAATGCGGCGGATCTTGGCCATCAGGCCGCCAAACACAAATGCGCCGATGACCGCGCCGTAAATGGCAATACCGCCCTGGCGGATATCGATCATCTGCCAGATGCTTTCATACTTGAACGGCGCAAACACAATATAATAAATGCGCGCGCAGACGATTGCCATGACCGCGCCCACCAGGATCACATCGATCAGGCGGTCGGAGTTGATGCCGAAATCATCCGCATTGCGGAAAGCAAACAGCATGGCAAGCACCATGCCCGCGGCGATGATCACACCGTACCAGTAAATGTTGAAACCGCCAATGCTGAGCGCAACGCGTTGATGGTAAATTCCAGCCCAAGGCCGGGAAACTGAACATCAAAAGACATCTGCCATTACACCTCATTCCTTCGGGTCGATCTGGATATAGGCGCTGTTTTCTTCCAGCAGCATGGTTTGCAGTGCCTTGTTCACATCGTCAACGGTCAAAGTGGCCAGCGCTTCAATTTCATCTGCCAGGGTGCGGCCTTTCAGGAAGGCCATGCCCATCTCCTCGGCGGCATCGTCCACGTTCTCCACATCAGCCAGCATTTCGCCGTACATCTGGTTTTTGACCAGGGTAAACAGCTCCGGGTCTACGCCGTTTTGGCGCAGGCGGGCAATTTCATCCCGCACCATCTGGGCAACCTCACGCGGAGTCTCACTTTCACCGGTAAAAGCGATGACGCAGGCTCCCTCGGTGGAAAGATAATCGCCGCTGAACTCCGGGTTGACCAGCGATTCATCATACAGCTTGCGGTACAGATTCGTCAGCCCGCCGCAGATCAGGTCCGGCAGCAGGTCTGCGATGACCTCCATGCGGGTATCGCCGCGGTTGATGGCGGCTTCCTTGTACCAAGGGCAAAGCAGGGCTTGTTGACCGGCATGGTAAAGGTGGTTTCTTTGTGCTGCACCGTATCGGCTTCCTGCGGGAAGATGGTTTCCACCTGCGGGGGTTCCACTGCGTCATACACACCGTTGCGGCGGCAGGCTTCCACAGCCTGATCCAGCGTGATGTTGCCCGCAACGGAAAGCACCATGTTGCCGGGGCGGTAGAACGCATCGGTGCAGGCGTACAGCAGTTCGGGCGTCAGCTCGGCAATGCTCTGGGTGGTGCCGGCGATATCGTCCCGGATGGGATGGCTTTTATACAGGCAGCGGAACAGTGCGGTCAGCAGCCGCCAATCCGGGCTGTCGTCATACATTTTGATTTCCTGCCCGATGATGCCCTGCTCCTTGGCGATGGTCTCCTTGGTAAACCAGGGATGGCCGACCATGTTGAGCAGAATATCCAGGTTTTCATCCGTCATGCCGGTTGCGGTAAAAATATAGCAGGTGCGGTCATAGCTGGTAAAAGCGTTTGCCGCAGCGCCAGTTTTGGCATACAGGTCGAACGCATCGCCCTGCTCGGATTCAAACATTTTGTGTTCCAGAAAGTGCGCGGTACCGGCGGGCAGCTGGATCCGTTTGCCGTTAAGGGTAAATTCCCGCACAACGGAGCCAAAGTTGGTGGCGTACATGGCGTGTACCGAGCTGTAGCCCGGCATAGTGCGGCACAAAACCGTCAAGCCGCTGGGCAGGGTCACGCTCTGGCAGTTGACCGCCCCCGCGGCTTTTTCCCGGATGGCAGCCGGGCTGTGTTCTGCGTGTTCCATCATGCGTTTTCCCCCTCCCCTTTTGCCGTCAGCGTGTAGCCAACAGAGTAATGGTAACTCTGCAGCACTTCGCGCACTTCGTCCGCCGTAACGGCGTTGGTCAGCACCTTGCCGTATTCCGGCGGGGCCAGCGCTTCGTCACGCAGGATCTGGCATAGTACCAGCTTTCCAGTCCTCCGAGGGAATCCCCCAGCGAATCCAGGCTGGAAAGCAGGCTGCGGCGGCAGTCGTCCATTTCCTGTTCGGTGATAGGGCCGGTGCACAGGTCGTTCAGTTCTTTCAGGATCGCAGCTTCGGCTTGGGCTTCGCGGCCCGGCTCCACGCCGGAATCCACCATCATCACACCGGTGGCGCGCAGAGCGCTGGAACCGCAGTAATAGCAAAGGCTCTGTTTTTCGCGCACATTGCGGAACAGGCGGCTGGTGGTGGAACCGCCAAACACGCTCATTGCCATCCGCATCACGGTAATGCTGGGCAGGTCCTCCGGCGTGCCGCGGGTAAACAGCATACACAGCTTGGCCTGGGTCAGGCCGGGGATTTCCTCACTGAAGTGCTGGGTTTCAATAATGGGCATGGCCAGCGGCATGGCAAAGCGCTGGGGGCTGCGGGCAGCGTCAGCCAGCTTTTGCAGCAGCAGCTCTTCCACCAGGGCGGGATCCGCCCCCTGCACCATCACATCAATGGATGCCAGCGAAAGGATGCGGTCATACTCGGCTTTCAGCGTCTGGGGCGTTACGTTGGGCAGGTCACTTTTGTAGCCGCCCAGCTCAATGCCTGCCGGGGAATCGCCGTAAAATTTGCGGCGGGCCTGGCGCACACAGTACAGGCGCTTATTGTTGAACTCGGCATCCAGGCGGCGGGCCAGGGATTCTTTTTCAATGCGCACAGCCTCCGGGTCAAACACACCATCAATCAGGTACGGCTCAAAGATGGTACCAAAGGCGATATCGGCATATTCACGGGTCAGATTCTCACCGTCAAGGGCAAAGCGATCCTTGATGCCGCAGATGTCCACCGTCAGCACGCGGTCAATTCCGGCGCTGCTCTGGTCCACGCCAAGGTCGGCACCGTACAGCCGCGCCAATTTGCGGGAAAGCTCCGTCATATCCGGGCAGCCCGCATAGCCGCGTTCCAGCACCAGCGGCAGCACAGCGGCATCCGTTGCGCTGCGGCGCAATGCCGGGTAGCGCAGATGGATGGTAATGCGGCAGCGGTTAAATTTTTCGGCATCCAATGTGGTGATAAATACACCGGGAGCCAGTTTTTTACGTTCCAAATCAGTATCCTCCGAATTTCTTCCGAATTCCTCGATGATGGGTCCCGCCCTTAAAACGATGTGCGGCGTTTGCCGGTCATGGCGGCACGTCCAGGGCCAAAACCGTGGTGTGTTCCACCATTTCCGGCTCAAAGGGCAGGTCCGGGCAGTGGTAATGCTGCATCAGCGCCTGCAGGGCGGTCAGCTTTTCCCCGCCTTCCACAAAGCGGACGGTCCCGCGGCCAATGACGCTCTGGTAGTTCATGCCATACGTGCAGGAGGTTGCCCCGCCGCTTACGGTGCCGGGGCAGTCAGTTTCAAAGCTCACATTGGGGTCAGCGCGCAGCAGGTCCAGCTTGGTGCCAACGGGGGCGCAGTGGAAATACAGCGTCAGGCTTTGCGGCCCGGCGGCATACCAAAGTTCAGCGGAACAAGGTACGGCACGCCGGATGCCGGGTCGTTGATGGCAACGCGGCAGACGGGGCACTGTTCCAAAATGGCAAGTTGGCCCTCCAGGTCCGCCACTTCACGATCCTTACGGCGCATTACGCTTCCTCCTTTGCGGCAAAATAGGCAATGCTTTGCTGGGCAGCGGTTTCGATCAGGTCTGCCAGCTCCTGCAATGTACCAAACTTGCGCACAGCGCACAGGTAGTGGTGGAATTCCAGCACCGGCGTCTGGCCATAGGTATCGCCATGGTAGCCCGGCACATAGGTTTCGCAGGTAACAGGGGCGTTGGCGGCATCCACGGTGGGGCGGCGGCCAATACCGGTTGCGGATGGCCACCAGCGGCCATCCAGCCAGATGCGGGTCAGGTACACGCCGGTGCAGGGCTGCAAAGCGTCTGCGGGATAGTTCTGGTTGATGGTGGGTTTGCCCAGCTTGGAGGTGCCGATGCCCTTGCCGTGGCGCACCGGCCAGTCAATGCAGTAGGGCGCCCCCAGCATGGCGTTGGCATCCTCGATGCGGCCTTCCTCCAGCGCGGCACGGATGCGAGTGGAGGAAACCGTCTGCCCGCCGTATTGTGCCATGTCCACAATGGTCACGGCGATGCCCAGCGGGGCGCACAGCTCCTTCAGGCGGTCCACATTCCCGGCGGCATATGCGCCAAAGGTAAAGTTATCGCCGCAGAACACCGCCTTGGCGGCAAAGCATTCCACCAGAATTTTGTTGACGAAATCTTCCGGGCTTAAGCTGCGGAAGGATTCAAACGGGGGTTCCATATAGGCGGTAATGCCCAAAGCGGCAACGCGGGCATGCTTTTGCCCAGCGGACAAGATACGCCCGCCCTTGAGCGACTGCCGCCCGGCAGGCTGAAGGTAAAAGCCGCGGGGGTCAGGCCGTGGGCCGCGGCGTATTCCACCGCTGCCCCCAGCACACGGCGGTGCCCAAGGTGAACACCGTCAAAATAGCCCAAGGCCACGGCGCTGCCGTTGGGTGCGCACACCGGGGCCAGTGTATTCAAAATATTCATGGTAGTTGGTATACTTCCTGTTGTTGAGCGGACAGCGGTTCTGCCCGTTGCGGTTTGGGTGCAGGCGTTCACGCCCGCTCGCAGAAGATCTTTTCCACCTGCAGCACACCCTGCGTCACGTTGGCAAGCCCCAAAAAGGTACCTGCGGCATCATACACGCGGTATTTGCCGTCCTGTGCGCGGTAGTGGCTGGTGGGGCAGCCGTTGAAGAGGTGCTTTTTCACTGCATCGTCCACCGTCAGGGCAGGCAGCGAGGCAAACACGTGTTCCACCGGCAGCAGCCATCCACTTTGCTGCAGGGTACCTGCTTCGGCAGCGGCCAGGATTTCCGGCAGGGTGTGGCATTCCTCAATCTTGAACGCCCCGGCGCGGGTGCGGCGCAGTGCCGCCAATGTGGCGGGCACGCCCAAAGCTGTACCGATATCCTCCGCCAGAACGCGGATGTAGGTGCCCTTGGAGCAGCTGACTCGGATGGTATGAATCCCCCGGTGCCGGGCTGCCCAGGTAGGTAATCTCATAAATCGTAATGGGGCGCGGGGTACGCTCCACCGTCTGGCCTTTGCGGGCCGCCTTGTACAGCGGCTGGCCGTTGATCTTGACCGCTGAATACATCGGCGGCAGCTGCATCTGCCGGCCCATAAACTGCGGCAAAACGGCTTTCAGCTCTGCTTCACCCACCGTAACAGGAGCGGTTTCCAGCGCAGTGCCGGTCACATCGCCGGTATCGGTGCGCAGGCCAAGGCGAATGGTAGCTTCATAGGTTTTATCATGGTCAGGCTGGCGGTCCGCCGCGGCGGTGGCATTGCCGATAAACACGGCGAGCACACCAGTCGCCATAGGATCCAGTGTGCCCGCGTGCCCCAGCCTGCGCGTTCCCAGCGCACCGCGCAGCTTGGCCAGCACATCAAAGCTGGTCCAGCCCGCAGGTTTATCAACTGGGAGAATGGCACAAGTATTCATTGGGGTTTTCCTTTTCAGTTTATTGTGCTGCATTCGGCAGCAGCACCCAGCTGCGGTGCCAGCCTTGCGGCGGCAAGCAGACGGTGCCATCTTGCAGGTTTACAGGCGTATGCCGCATCCCCGTGTGCTGCGCGTTGTGGTGCAGCTGGCCTTCAACCAGCGTCCTGATCCAGCAAGCCGCAGCGCTGCAACTCCTTGCGGACTTCCTCCAGCACGGCATGCTTGGCGTTATCCAGGTTGCCGCTGGATCTCGCACCCGGCTGCGCGGGCATGGCCGCCGCCGCCCAGGCGCGCGCAATGTTGCAGGCATCAATGCTGCCCGATGTACGCACGCTGATGCGGAAGCTGCCATCCCGCTGCTGGCGGTAGGTCAGGCCAACCTCCACGCCTTCAATGGAGCGCGGCAGGCTGGTCAGGTCCTCCAACTCGGCACCCGCCACGCCGGAAGATTCGATCTGGTCCCAGGTCAGGCAGATCACGGCGCACAGGTCGTTGAAATAATATTCCAGGCTTTCCATCGCCATGCGTTCCGCAGTTATGCGGGCATGGGAGCGGGATTCAAACAGGCGGGCATTCAGTTTTTCCACATCGGCACCGGCTTCCATCAGGCGGGCCGCCGCCATATGGGTGCGGGGCGTGGTACTGGCAAACTTAAAGCAGCCGGTATCGGTTGCAATGCCGGTATACAGGCAGTTGGCGATCTGCGGCGTAATGGTCACGCCCATATCCACGATCACATCCAGCAAAAACTCGCAGGCCGCGGCGGCGCCGGGGTCCAGCAGGGTTTCATAGGCATAGCCGCTGTTGCTGGCATGGTGGTCAATGCAAAGGTTGGTATGAGCGGCATACTGCGGCACATTGTTATTTTCGCCAAAAAGCTGGATGCTGGCAACATCCACCGCCACCACAAATGCAGGGTTAAAGCTGCCGTCAAACCAGCGCAGCTCCATATAATCATACATTTTGGGGATGGTGTCGCTGCATAAAATCGCGGCGTTTTTGCCCAGCGCCTTGAGCGCAAGATACAGTGCACCGGCGCAGCGATGGTATCGCCATCGGGGTTTTTGTGGCAAAGGATCAGGATATCGTCCGCGCCGCGCAGACGCAGCACGGCTGTCTGCCGATCCACAGATTCGGTCATAAGGCTCCTCTTTTCTCGGCCGCGATTGGGGGCTATTCCCTCTCCCCCGTTGGTTCCGGCCTTTGGGAAGGCGCAGCTGCAAGCGTAAATTTCAACTGCGCGTTTTGGTCGATGACTGGCTGCAGCACCAGTTAAGATGTATCTGAAAGCAACGAAAATGACAGATATTTCGCAAGCACAAGCAGGATGTAAGGCAAAGAGCCGCAGGGATTCTTTGTGTTTTTTAGCGCAAAATCCGGCTGTGTTTGTAAAAACAGACTAATTTTTCGACTTTTCAGATACAGTCTTGGCAGGTTATTCCTGCTCTTCCGGTTCTGCCTGTGCTGCGGGGTGTGCTTTTTCAATATCCTGCAGCAGCTGGTCAATGTGCACTGCGTAAGCAGCGCTGTCATCCTTGGTAAACACAAAGCGCGGGGCTTTGCGGATGTGCATACGGCGGCTGACTTCGGTGCGGATATGGCCCGATGCTTTGTTCAGGCTTTCACCACCGGGTCCGCGCCGCCTTCGCGCCCCATTACACTGATGTACACCTTGGCGACATCCAGGTCCGGGGTAACATCAACCGGGTCACAGTCAACAGACCACCCGAAACGCGGGGGTCCTTCATTTCGCCGATAATGGCGATCAGCTCGCGTTTCATATCCTGTGCCATACGGCCATGGTTTTTGCTTGGCATAACTTTACCTCATAAAGCCCCCTGCGGGGCTTGTCAAACAAGCGGGAACGGCTCAATGCCGGATCAATCGCGGTATTCTTCCAGCTTGAAGCACTCGAATACGTCACCCTCTTTGACGTCGGAGAACTTCTGCAGGGTGATGCCGCATTCATAGCCTTCGGCCACTTCCTTGGCGTCATCCTTGAAGCGCTTCAGGGATGCAATGGCATCCTCGCAGATGACGATACCGTCACGCACCAGGCGCAGCTGGGCATCGCGGGTGATCTTGCCGGAAGTAACACGGCAGCCGGAAACAGTGCCAACGCTGGAAATCTTGTAGACCTGGCGAACCTGTGCTTCGCCCAAGGCGACTTCGCGCACCTTGGGAGCCAGCATACCCTTCATAGCATCGGAGACATCGTTGATGGCATCGTAAATGACACGGTACATACGCATTTCAACACCGGCCTGCTCGGCTTCGGCTTGGCAACAGCGTCCGGGCGGACATTGAAGCCGATGATGATGGCGTTGGAAGCATCGGCCAGAGAAACATCGGACTTGGAAATCGCACCAACACCGGCATGGATGACGCGCACGCGCACTTCATCGTTGCTGAGCTTTTCCAGGCTCTGCTTCACAGCTTCGGCGCTGCCTGAACGTCAGCCTTGACAACAATGGGCAGTTCCTTCATATCGTTCTGGGCCATCTGGTCAAACAGGTTATCCAGGGTGACCTTGGTATAAGCAGCAAACTGCTTTTCCTTGGCTTCGGTGGTACGCTTGTCAGCCAGTTCACGGGCCAGGCGTTCATCCTCAACAGCCTCGAAGATATCGCCGGCGGTGGGCACTTCAGTCAGGCCGGTGATCTCCACAGGGGTGGAAGGACCGGCGAATTCGATCTCAACGCCCTTATCGTTGCGCATGGTACGCACACGGCCAACGGCGGTACCGGCAATCAGACAGTCGCCCTTGTGCAGGGTGCCGTTCTGAACCAGCAGGGTAGCATGGTGCCCTGGCCCTTATCCAGGCGGGCTTCCACAGCGGCACCTTGGCGCGGCGGTTGGGGTTGGCTTTCAGCTCCATGACCTCTGCTTCCAGAACAATGCGTTCCAGCAGGTCCTGGATGCCTGCGCCAGTAGCGGCAGACACGGGGATGCAGGCAGTTTCGCGCCCCAGTCTTCGGGCACGATCTCGTACTTGGTCAGCTGTTCCTTCACGCGCTCCGGGTTAGCGGTCGGCTTATCCATCTTGTTGATGGCAACGATCAGCTTGACGTTGGCAGCCTTAGCGTGGTTGATGGACTCGATGGTCTGGGGCATGATGCCGTCATCGGCAGCAACGACCAGAACCGCGATATCGGTCATATCCGCGCCGCGGGCACGCATGGCGGTAAAGGCTTCGTGGCCCGGCGTATCCAGGAAGGTAACGGGGCTGCCGTTGACATTGACCTGGTAAGCGCCGATGGCTGGGTAATGCCGCCGGCTTCGCCTGCGGTAACGTTAGTGGAACGGATGCGGTCCAGGATGGAAGTTTTGCCGTGGTCAACGTGCCCATAACAACAACGACCGGCGGACGTTCGACCAGCTGATCGGCGCTGTCCTCTTCCTGGGTGAACAGGCGCTCTTCGATAGAAACATGAACTTCATGCTCCACCTTTGCGTGGAATTCCTCTGCGATCAGGGCGGCGGAATCAAAATCGATCACATCGGAAGCAGCGTGCATTTCGCCCATCTGCATGAACTTGGCAACAACCTTGGCCACGTTCTGCTTCAGGCGGGTAGCCAGCTCGCCAACGGTGATCTCATCGGGGATGGAGATCTTGAGCTGGGCGTTGCGGGCCTTTTCCAGCTGGATGCGCTGCAGGCGCTCGGCTTCGGTTTCACGGCGGCGGCCAAACTGCTGGCCGCGGCGGTTATTGCGGTTGTTGAACTTTTCTTTTTTGCCGGTGGGGGCGTTCTTGCGCTTGCTGGGCATATTGCGGCTGTCGGCCAGGTCATCATAGCGGGCGCTGAACTTATCCACGTTCACATCCACGGTGCGGGTATCCACAGACACCTGGGCGCGGTCAACCTTGACCTGCTCGGTGGCGACGGGCTCCTTGATGCCAGTCTCGCTGGCCAGCTCCTGCATGGTCACGCGCTTTTCGCTGCGCTTTTCGGCCTGCTTGTTATCATTGCGCTTATCATTGCGCTTTTCCTGCTGGGCCGGTTTGGGCTGTGCTGCCTTGGGCTGCGCATTCTGGGCGGGCTTGGCCTGCTCTGCTTTCGGCGTCTGCTTGGGGGCTTCCGGCTGCTTGGGCTGGGGCTTAGCGGCCTCCGGCTTCGGCTCTTCTTTTTTCGCCTGGGGCTTTGCTTCGGGCTTTTTGGTCTCCTGCTTGACGGGCTGCGGCTCCTTGCCGGATGCCAGATACTCGCCCAGGTCCTTGACGGCGGTTTCGCGGGTCAGGGCTTCCAGCAGGGCGTTGACCTCGTTTTCTTCAAAGGTCGCGCCCGTCTTGCGGGTCTCGCCGGTCAGCTCCGCAAAAGTCTCGATAACCTTTTTGGTGCTGATGCCAAAATCTTTTGCAATATCCGTAACTTTGTATTTGAAATCAACCATTGGCTGAATCCTCCTTCACTTGCTTTTTGAGGTAGCCTGCACACAGGTGTGCAAGGTTTTCGTCCGTAACCGCAAATACAGCAGCAGGCTTTGGCGTAAGCATGCGCAGGTCCTCGCCTTTCAGCGGCATCACCGCGCAGGGGATCACCCCGCGGCAGGTATCCTGCATATGCTGCGTGGTGCGCTTGCTGGCGTCGCAGGCCAGCAGCACCAGGCATGCCTTGCCCCGCATCACAGCTTCTTCCACACGGTCATAGCCGTGCAGCAGCTTGCCGGCTTTGCGGCAAATTCCCAATGCACCCAACAATGGTCCTTATCATTCGCCACGGGGCATCGCCTCCTTTACTGCCTGCTCGGCACAGGCCATCTCCTCGGTCAGGCGCTCAAACACCTCATCCGGCACCGGCACACCAAAGGCATGTTCCAGCCGCTTGGCCTTGCGTGCTTTGGCCAGGCACGCTGCCGACGGGCACAGGTATGCGCCGCGGCCGGAGCGCTTGCCGGTCAGATCCACGCTGACTTCACCTTCGGGGCTGCGCACAATGCGCACCAGTTCTTTTTTCGGTTTTTGGGTGTTACACCCAACGCACCGGCGCACCGGCACCTTTTTTTGCGGTTTTTGTTGCAAATGGCTGACCTCTTTTCAGTCTCAGCGCCGCATTGCACGGCGTGTGCTCATTATTCCTTGCCGGTTTCCGGGGTAGTCTCGGCGGCGGGGGCTTCGGCCGGCTGTTCAGCCGGGGTTTCGTCCTCCTCGCATAGTAGCCGGATTCCGGGCGGATGTCAATATTATAGCCGGTCAGGTGGGCGCACAGGCGCACATTCTGGCCCTTGTTGCCAATGGCAAGGCTCAGCTGGTGGTCAGGCACGGTCACGCGGCAGCTCTTGGTTTCGCCGGGCAGCAGCTCCACCTTGACAACCTTTGCCGGGGACAGAGCTGCGGAGATGAACTCGTTGATGTCCTCGCTCCAGCGGATGATATCGATCTTTTCGCCGCCCAGCTCTTCCACGATCTTTTCCACGCGGGAGCCATGGGCGCCGATGCAGGCGCCGACGGGGTCAACATCGGGGTTCTTGCTCCACACAGCCATCTTGGTGCGGGCACCAGCCTCACGGGCAATGGCCTTGATCTCAACGGTGCCGTCATAAATTTCGGGCACTTCCAGCTCAAACATGCGCTTGACCAGGCCGGGATGGGTGCGGCTGATGGTCACGCGGGGGCCGCGCTCGGTTGCCAGAACATCGACCACATAAACCTGGACCATCTGGCCTTCGGTAAAGTGTTCGCCGGGCACCTGTTCGTTTTTGGGCAGAACCGCGCTGCCGCCCTTGCCGAGATCCAGCACGATGTTGCCGCGCTCTGCATCCACAGCGGTAACGGTGCCGGTGATGATCTCGTGTGCGCGGGACTGCATCTCGCTGCACTGCAGGCTGCGCTCGCCTTCGCGCAGGCCCTGGCGGATCACATGCTTTGCGGTCTGGGCGGCAATGCGGCCAAACTCTTTGGTCTTGAGGGGGTAACAGGGCGCTGGCCCACTTATAGGTCTTGCGGATCTTCTGGGCATCTTCCAGGCTGACCTGGGTGTGGGGTTCTCAACTTCCTCCACAATGTCCTGCAAAAGGCTTGCGCGAAATGCGCCGATGTTGGGGTCGATATCCACAACGACATTATCGTCCTCGACCTCATAGTCCTTTTGACAGCAATGACAATGGCGGCCTTGATCTTATCGATCAGGTAGTCTGCCGGCAGTCCGCGTTCCTTTTCCAGTGCGGCCAGTGCGTCAAAAAATTCGTTGTTATTCGTTGCCATGTTAGTCCTCCGTTCAATATCGCTCAAAACAAATCTTCATCGTCACACAGTTTTACATACCTGCGGCTTTTACCGGGAAGGTATAATCCCCGTCATCGCTTTTCAGCGTCACCATGCCGTCAGCGGAAAGCCCTTCCAGAATGCCCTCCGCATCGCGGCGGCCCTGTTCGTCCGGGCGGATCAGGTGGGCAGCGCATTTCTGGCCTTTCAGCTGTTCATAGTGTTCGGGGCGGGTCAGTCGGCGGCCCAGGCCGGGGGGCTGCCGACTTCAAGGTAGTAGCTCTGGTCAATGGGGGTCAGCCTCGTCCAGAATCGGGTCGATGGCGCGGGAAACCGCCTCGCAGGTATCCGTATCCAGCGGCTCGTCGCGGTCGATCAGAACGCGCAGGAACCAGTCCGGGCCTTCTTTTTCAAAGCGGACATCCCACAGGCGCAGGCCGAAACCTTCCGACCGTGGGGCGGACAAGTGCTTCCACAACGGCTGCGGCACCGCCGGGCTGATGGTTTTTGCCTTTGGCCATAAAAAATCTCCCTATCATAAAAAGAAAGCGGACCTTTGACAGCCCACTTTCCATAAAATCATCATCGAACAATAAGAATATAGCATACCGCGGCAAAAAATGCAAGGGGTTTGGCTCATTTTGCGCGAAATTGTAACCAAAATATCCCTTTTGGCCGCCTTTTATGCGCCCGGCTCTTGACGGCGCAGCGTGCTTCCGGTATAATATCGTTATAAGATATCGTGTTACGATATTACAGTTTGCTACCAAAGGAGGTGCTGCCCCATGCCGAAACAGGCGCTGGAGAGCCTGACGGAATCCATGTTTTACCTGTTGATGGCCTTGACCCAGGGTGAGCGCTGCGGCACTGAGATCACCGCATTTGCCGCCGAGATCACCGCCGGGCGGGTCAAGATTGGCCCGGCAACGCTGTATACCCTGCTGGGCAAGTTTGAAAAAGAAGGCTGATTGCCGAAACGTCCGTGCTGGGCTGCAAGCGGTATTATCAGATCACCCCCGCAGGCAGAGCCGCCTATACAGCCGAGTGTACCCGGCTGCAGCTCTGCCTGCAAAACGCGGCTGCGGCGGCGCAGGCGCTTTTGCCCCCGCTGCCCTGCCGGGAAAGGAGCTTGACGACCATGACCAAAGCACGCTGCACCCCCCTTTGGCAGCCCATCCCCTGCCCACTGTCTGACATTGAGGGGCTGGAAAGCTGGCTGGGCGATATGGCCGCACAGGGGCTTGTGCCTGTAACAATCGGCCAGAACTTTGCCCGCTTCCGCTGCAGTCAGCCCAAAGCCGTGCGCTACCGGCTGAACGCCAAGCCTGCGCCGGAAACATTTTTAGAATCTTCCCCCGGCACCCCGGATGGCGAGGAACGCGCCCTGGCGCAGGAATACGGCTGGTATTATGTTACCGCCGTGGGAGACTTTTTCCTGTACGCCTGCGAGGATCGTGATGCGCCGGAGCTGAACACCGACCGCAGGTACAGGCGCTCAGCCTGCGCTATGCCAAGCGGCAGGTATTCGCCCCCGCCGGGCTGCTGGCTTACTGGCTGGTAACGTTTTGGGTGCGGTACGCCATGGGCGTCTGGCACACGCCGGTGATCGACTTTGTGGAGCTGGGCTGGCTGAGCTTCTGCTATCTGGGGCTATTGGCCGCCGCGCTGGTCAGCGTGGTACATAACACCGCGCTGCTGTACCGGTTTTCTGCCCGGTTAACGCGCGGTGCGGAGCCGGAGCGGCACAAAAACTGGCGTAAGGGTGCCGGGCGGTATCTGGTTGGGCGGGTGCTGGCGGCGCTGCTGTTTGTGCTGACCATTGTGTGGACCTTTGCCGGTTCTGCCATGGAAAAGAGCCGGCACGGCAGCATTCCGCTGGAAGATTACACCGCTCCCCTGCCGTTTGCCACCCTGGACGATTACGCCGGGCAGCCCACCGCGCTGGATGCCGATGCTGCCCCCGCGGCCAGTTTTGTGCTGGTGCAGCGGTTGCCGCTGGCCCCGACCTTTATCAAATATGAAGCCCACGGCCAGGCCGGCGCGAATGGGCTGCGTGGTGCATTATATGTAGAGTATTACGAATGTATCACCCCGCAGCTGGCCCAGACGATGTACCGCGAAGGCAAAACCAACGGGCTGCACAACTTTCCCGAAACCGCCGCCGATGCCGCCAATGGTTCCATCTACTGCCGCACGCTGGTGGACGGCAATAAAGTGCTGCGGGTGCTGCTGTTCCAGTACCAGGAGGAACAGATTCCCTTGCAGGAGCTTGAATCGATCTGCAAAAGCGGATTTGCTGCATCGGGTAAATCAACCTAAACCTGCTAAACCGGTAGAATTTCTTTATTTCTTCTCTATACAAAACACAAAACAAACAGCGCCGCCGCCCCACCTTGCTGCGTGGGGCGGCGGCGCTTTGCTGTTATAATTTTATGTTATGGCTGTAGCATCTGTTTTGCCGTATCAGAATGCCCATTCACCGTTGGTGAAGATGGTCACTTCTTTGCCGTCCTTGGTGGTGCCGATGACGTTGGTATCCGGCGCGCCGATCATGACATCCTCATGGATAGCGGAATCGTTCAGGCCCTTGGCCAGCAGCTCGGTGCGGTTCATCTTGCTGCCGCCCTTGACATTGGTCGGGTAGCCCGCGCCAAAAGCAATATGGCAGGCAGCGTTTTCATCAAACAGGGTGTTGTAGAACAGCACGCCGCTCTGGTTGATGGGGCTGGATACCGGAACCAGGGCGATTTCGCCAATGCGGCAGGCATTCTCGTCGGTGGAGAGCAGCTCGGCCAGCAGGCTGGCGTTCTTCTCCGCGCCATGCTCAACAACTTGCCGTCCTTGAAGGTCACATGCCAGCCTCAATCAGCTGGCCGTTGTACACATAGGGTTTGGTGCCGTACACAATGCCGTTTACCCGCTCACGGTGGGTGCGCAGAACACTTCCTCGGTGGGCA
>ENA-OQAA01000918-OQAA01000918.1-human-gut-metagenome-genome-assembly--contig:-NODE-918-length-17529-cov-2.518044_pt1 | contig 17529 bp, 27 predicted proteins | sample MGYA00242489_ERZ504515 | MGnify/ENA primary metagenome ERZ504515 (study PRJEB26092, sample SAMD00036237) | human gut metagenome | host: Homo sapiens | study: EMG produced TPA metagenomics assembly of... | reverse complement strand
CGCCGAACTGAAATTGTTGGAACATAAGTGATAAACCCTTGTTGTTCCAGTTTCTTTTGGATATTGAGTTCGGCGTGTGGGGCGGTCAGTACAATACACCACAAATGCGGTTCATGCAAATGGTTGATAATATATTGGAAAGTCATAGTTAGTTAGCTGTTACAATAAAATTGAATATATGGAAAAACTGCGGTTTATTGCCGATACCGATTGGCAAAGCAATGTTGACGACGTCCGTCCATTTCTCTTCAGATTGCGTTTACTATATATTTTATTAACCTTTTTCCCTTTTATTAAGTTGGATGCAGTAACGGTTCGGGTTATTTCAGATTTTTCTTTGATAACATCCGTAGGGGGATCATCGGATGTAAAAGGATACAAACTGATTCCGGAAGCTTTTCCATTAATGATAAAACTGCCTTTTTCCCAATTTATCCGTGCATTCTTGTTCGTATTATTTTTGATGGTTATTTTCCACGCATTGCTTTCCGGCGTAAAACGGTAAATTATTCCGTCTTGGGTATATTCCAATTTTCCCGCCTGGTTTGCATGCGATGAAAATGAAATTTTGCATTGCGTTTTTGTCCATATATTGTGCATACGACAATACCGGATAAAAAAGAAGTATCAGGAATATGAAATGATTCTTGCGTTTTATATTTCCAATAATTGAAATATAGCCATAGAATGATAGCCAGTAGACATACCGGTATCGCAATAAGAATGTACGTTATTAATGCCATACACTATTTATGATTTTTTGTTTGTTGCGTGGCAAAAATATTATAAAATAATTGATAAAACAACAATATTGTAAAAATAAATATATAAATAACTGTTAATGCGAAGTGTATAAGATAATTGATTGCAGACGATTGGTTATGGATTATACGTTTCTGGTTTTTATATTACATATCTTTGTAAATGTATGATTTCTGCTGATTTCTGAACATTTTCTTCTTTGTTCTATTATCATTTCGTGTATTTTTGTATTTGTAAAAGAGGTGATAGTCGCCTGTCAATATACGGATAGCGTGTGAAACTAGTAACATAAACACCTCACCTTAGCTCTTTAAATTGCAGGAGTTTGCTCCCTAAACCTTAGGACTTTAGTATGTTATGCTGTGGCATTTCAGTTGTTAAGGTGTGGTGTTTGGGGTGTTAAGGTGGGGGCTTTTGATAACAAAAAAATGTTTTGTAAGATGAATAGTTTCATTTTATGGATTTTTCCGATGATGGTATCTTTTATGAGGATATTATTTTTTTGAATGAGGATAGATAACAAGAAGAACGAATATGAACCATTTGTCATTAATTGCTTGATATTGTGAATATCTGCTTTCGGAATAGTTATATGGTGTCTCTTCTCATATATGTAAAACAAATTTGGATTTTAAGACAAAAGAACAACCGGAAAGTGCCTAAAGCATATTATAAACAAACCAGTTCTTTGTGTCTTAAAATCCAAACTTTTAACCTTTCAGTTAAGGATTACTTCTCTTTTTTCAATTCCTCGAAAATGAGTCCTTCCAGTTCCTCCGCCAGTTCCGGGTTATCGAGAATAACCTGTTTGGCGGCATCGCGTCCCTGTGCGATTTTAGTATCATTATAACTGAACCAGGAACCACTTTTCTTGATGATGCCCAGTTCCGCACCCAAATCGATGATTTCTCCAGCACGTGAGATGCCTTCACCGAACATGATGTCGAATTCTGCACGACGGAAAGGAGGAGCTACCTTGTTCTTCACAACTTTCACTTTGGTCTGCTTGCCGATAACCTCCTCGCCATTCTTGATAGCTTGGCCACCACGGATGTCAAGACGTACGGAAGCATAGAACTTCAATGCGTTACCGCCGGTGGTCGTTTCAGGATTACCGAACATTACGCCGATTTTTTCACGGAGCTGGTTGATGAAGATACAAGTTGTACGGGTTTTGCTAACAGCAGATGTCAGCTTACGCAGAGCCTGTGACATAAGACGTGCCTGCAAACCTACCTTGTTGTCGCCCATATCGCCTTCGATTTCGGCTTTCGGTGTCAGAGCGGCTACGGAGTCTACAACGATGATGTCAATAGCGGAAGAACGAATCAGTTGCTCTGCAATTTCCAATGCCTGCTCGCCGTTGTCCGGTTGTGAAATCAAGAGGTTATCCACATCTACACCCAATTTGGCTGCATAGAAGCGGTCGAAAGCGTGTTCCGCATCGATGAATGCTGCGATGCCGCCTGCCTTTTGTGCTTCGGCGATGGCATGGATTGCAGCGTGGTTTACCGGAAGATTCGACCGTAGATTTCAATGATACGTCCGCGGGGGTAACCGCCTACACCCAATGCTACGTTCAGTCCGATGGAACCGGTAGGGATTACTTCTACTTGTTCGACGCTTTCGTCGCCCATTTTCATGATAGAACCCTTGCCGAAACTTTTTTCTATCTTATCCATGGCAGCTTGCAGCGCTTTAGTTTTTCGCTGCCTGCCATGTTATTTCCGTTTTCAAAATTAAGTTCGTCTTTCTTTGCCATTATTTTAGTGATTAATGATTAGTGTTTAGTGATTAATTATCAATCACTGTTACAGGATTTGTGCGGCGTGGTCTTTAGTCTTTACTTCCTTAGGGGTGATGATACGCTCAATCACTCCTTCCTCATTGATGATGAAGGTGGTGCGGAAAGTACCCATATATTTACGTCCGTACATGCTCTTTTCACCCCATACGCCGAATTGCTCCACAAGTTTCTTATCTGTGTCTGCAATCAGGGTAAAGGGCAGGTTGTTCTTTTCGATGAATTTCTGGTGCGACTTCTCGTTGTCTACACTGACTCCGATAACTTCGTAGCCGGCCTTACGCAGGTCGGTATAGTTGTCGCGCAGGTTGCAGGCTTGTGCCGTACAACCTGAAGTTGAGTCTTTGGGATAAAAATAGAGCACTATTTTTTTTCCTTTATAATCGCTCAGACGAATTTCTTCGCCTTTTTCATTGATACCCAGTATTTCGGGCGCTTTATCTCCGATATTCACGTAATTCAGTGTTTAGGGTTGATTGGTAATAAATGATTAATCGCTAATTTAAACTTCCAAGTTTCCGTCGATTACTTCATGCCAGGGCAGTCCTTGCTTGTTAAGCTGTTCCATGAACGGATCGGGATCGAACTCCTCTACGTTCCATACACCCGGTCTCTTCCACAGACCTTTGAGGAACATCATGGCGCCAATCATGGCAGGAACACCGGTTGTGTAGCTCACGCCCTGCATGCCTGTTTCCTTGTAAGCTTCTTGGTGGCTGCAATTGTTATATATATAATAGGTGTGTTCTTTGCCGTCTTTCAAGCCGCGGATACGGCAACCGATAGAGGTTTCGCCTTCGTAGTTCTCTCCTAAATCCTGCGGGTTGGGGAGTACGGCTTTCAGGAATTGCAGCGGAACGATTTTCATGCCGTTGTATTCTACCTCATCAATGCGGGCCATGCCAATGTTCTGGATAACACGCAGGTGGGTCAGGTATTCTTGTCCGAAAGTCATCCAGAACGTGCACGTTTGATTGTGGGGAAATTTTTCACCAGAGACTCCAGTTCTTCGTGATAAAGAAGGTAAGAGTCGCGCGGACCGATATTGGGTAGGTGAGTGCTTTGTGGATTTCCAACGGTTTGGTGGTTACCCATTCGCCGTTTTCGTAATAACGTCCGTTTTGGGTAATTTCGCGGATGTTGATTTCCGGGTTGAAGTTGGTAGCAAATGCTTTGTGATGATTTCCTGCATTGCAGTCCACAATGTCCAGGTATTGGATTTCGTCAAAATGATGCTTGGCTGCATAGGCGGTATATATGCCGCTTACACCCGGGTCGAAACCACAGCCGAGGATAGCTGTCAGTCCGGCATCTTCAAAGCGCTTTTTGTATGCCCATTGCCAGCTGTATTCGAAATGAGCTACGTCTTTCGGTTCGTAATTGGCTGTATCCAGATAATTTACTCCGCTTTTCAGACAGGCTTCCATGATAGTAAGGTCCTGATAGGGGAGAGCTACGTTTATGACGATTTCGGGTTTGAAACTGTTGAAGAGCGCCACCAGTTCGTCTACATTGTCTGCATCTACCTGAGCGGTTTTGATGTTAGGGTTGCCGATTGCTTTTACAACAGCGTCGCATTTGGATTTGGTGCGGCTGGCAATCATGATTTCTGTAAACACATCCGGATTTTGAGCTACTTTGTGCGCAACAACGGTACCTACACCGCCTGCACCGATAATAAGAACTTTACCCATTTTTCTACTTACAAAAGTTTTAAATATGATTATTTTTTTTCAATGAGCAAATATAAGGCTTAATTCTCAGATAAACATTAAAATCCTGCTAAATACTTTGACCAAGTATTGCTATTTCTAAACAAAAGATTTGCTTTTGGATTATTTTGTATATATTTGTGGTGATAAAATTAACTTAAACAAAAAGTAACAATGAAGAAAGTATTTGTTTCCCTTTGTATGGCGGCTACTGTGCAGGGCTGTCATCTTGCGCTTCGACTAAAAATGCCGCAACGCTCTCTTCCTTGAGTGGTGAGTGGAATATTATTGAAATAAACGGCAGTGCGGTTGTACCTGCTCCGAATCAGGAATTTCCTTTTATCGGTTTTGATACAAAGACCGGACAGGTATATGGCAACAGTGGCTGTAACCGTCTGATGGGTTCGTTCGATGTGAACGCCAAACCCGGACAGATAGACCTTGGCGCATTGGGAAGTACCCGTATGATGTGTCCGGATATGACAGTGGAGAAAAACGTGCTGGCTGCTTTAGGACAGGTAAAGAAGTATAAGCAACTGGGCAAGGAGAATATGGCATTATGCGCTTCTTCCAATCGTCCTGTCATTGTGTTGCAGAAAAAAGAAGCTTCTGCTAAGTTGGCCGATTTGAACGGCAAATGGATGATTAGCGAGGCCGGTGGAGAGACCATCCCGTCGGGAATGGAAAAGCAGCCGTTCATCGAGTTCAATATTGCAGAAAAAACTCTGCATGGTACTGCCGGATGTAATGTCATTAACGGTTCATTTAATGTGGATGATGCAAATCCGGTAGCCATATCTTTCCCGCAGGTTATCAGTACCATGATGGCATGTCCCGATATGGAAGTGGAGAGCCGTGTGTTGAAAGCATTGAATTCCGTTCAGTCTTTCGGTAAGCTGGCAGGCGGCGGTATGGGCTTTTATGATGCGGACAACAATCTGGTAATGGTATTGGTGAAGAAATAACGGACATCGGTCATTATTCAGTATAAGATTACACGATTCACAGATTTATTTTATTCTTTTTCTGTGAAATCCGTGTAATTTTTGTTTGATAAAGAAACAAACAGCGGGCGTTTTTTTATTTTGACACATCCTCTTTTTCCCTCAGTCCGGCACGTATGCGGCTTAATGATTGCGGAGTGATATACAGGTATGAGGCCAAGTATTTCAGCGGTACATCCTGCAATAGTTCCGGATTCTCTTCCATTAATGTCAGATAACGCTCTTTGGCGGTGGGTGGTGTCCCATAAGCCAGTGTCGAAGCGTCCACTGACAAAATTTCACGTTCAAAAATCTTTCTGCCGAAGTTTGCCATTTCGATAGAGTGTGCAAACAGAGCCTCTAATTTGGCTTTACTGATGCAATAGGCTGTACTGTCGTTTACAGACTCGATATTGACCTGAGAAGTTTGTCGTCCACATACCCCCATGAAGAAAATGCGGCATCGCCGGGAGTGGCAAACCATAAGGAGTTTTCTGTTCTGTCTGCCAGGTAGTATGCCCGCCATATACCTTTCTTTATAAGGTAGAAATTAGAATTCCGTTCTCCCTTCTCTATTATAAGCTCTCCTTTGGAAAAGGATATTTCTTCCATATGAGACAACAGCTCAAACAGGCTTTTTTCGGGTAATTTATACTTCTTGCAGAATTTCTTTAGCATGATTTCCATGTTGCAAAGATATTGAATTTTCCTTGCCATTTCTTTTCCTGCCCATATAAATAATGAGTATGAAAAGAGTGGTCAATAATTCTGCCAGCGGGGTAGCCAGCCAAATTCCCGGTTTGCCCAATAGTAGCGGAAGTCCGTAAAAGCAGAGTGTCAATAAGATAAATCCGCGCAGTAGCGTGATGACAGTGGCGTACTTGGCGCGTTCCACGCTCTGAAAATAACCGATGGAACTATGTTGATTGCAAAGAATACGAAACCGGATGCATATAAAGGCAAGCCTTTCACTGCTATATCATAGGCGGGATAACTCCGGTCTATGAACATGGCAACAATCTCCCGGCTGCAAAATATTGTAATCAGGGCAAAGCATATCCCGCAGCCAACGGCTGTCTTTAAGGCAAGCAGATACGTCTTGCGTACGCGCAACGTTTCGTTAAGCCCATAGTTGAAACTGATAATAGGCTGTGCAGACTGCGCAATGGCATTGTATACCATAAATATGATAGGAAAGAAGTAGCAGGCGGATGCTGAAGGCCGCCACACCGTCTTCTTTCAGATAATGGATGAATACAAGATTGCCTACAAACATCATGCAGGCAATAGCCACTTCACACAGAAAGGCAGATGAGCCCAGCCGGCACATATACCTACATTGCGCTTCATCAGCTTCATGCTGTTACGGCTGAACTTCACCGGATAGAAACGCAACGCACAGTTGCGCCGTGAAAGATAGATGATAATCATTAACGCTCCTACCGTTGTTCCTATGGCGCTTGCGAAGGCCGCACCAAACATTCCCCAGCCGAAAGGGAAGATAAACAGATAATCGAGTATGATGTTCAGAACGGAGGCAACTATATTGCAGAACATGGCGAAGTTGGGCGAACCGTCCAGTCGCAGGAAAAACATGCCCGAATTAAGCAGGGCCAGTAAAAGCGGAAAAGGGTACAAACCAGCACATATATTCTACAGCCAAAGGTTTGAGCCGTTCCGAACTGCCTAACAGATGTACCACTTGCGGTGCAAACAGGCAAAATAGGGTAGAAGTGCACATCAGCAGCAGGGAGGATACCACTATGGATTGCGTAATGTTGATACGTGCCGTTTTGGGTTTATTGTGTGACAAGTGGATGGAAGCCACCACAGATGCTCCTACGCCGAACATCAGGCCGATGCCGGTGGAGAACAACCATAGCGGTGCCACGATATTGACGGCGGCAAGGGCATCGCTGCCTATACCTTTTCCCACAAAGATACCGTCGGTAATGACGAACAATGCGGAAAATATCATTCCCAGTACGGTTGGGAGCAGTAATTTGCGGAATAATGCCGCAATGTCCATGTTCTTGAAGTCAATACTGTCTCTCATCTTTTCCATAATCTTTAGTCTTCTATGTTTTATTGTAATCTGTTTCTTTGTCTAAGAGGTTCGGCGGCTGATGCTTATTCGTTCCGCATGAGGAAGTTTTTGTTCCACCACGGAGAAACTTGTGTTCCATCACGGGATACATTCTGTTCCACCATGGTGGAACGGATAAATATTGGCAATTGCTCCTTTTTAGAAAGTGTTTTGGCTTTATATCAGCTTTCTTTAGAGAAAATCTGATAAAGTCTGAAAAAAGAGAACCAACATGCTTTCTTGAATCCCTCAAACAATATCTTTTCTTTTTCGGGGGCAAAAGTAGGACTTTTGAGTGGGATAGAAATTAACAAATGGTAATTTCCGACAGAAAAAATATATTTAACTCTGCCAAACTGACAGACAAACTGTCACATTCATAAATCTGCCGCCGCCTTGAACAATTTGGCACGGCGTTTGTCTTTTTATTGGCGTCTGCCAACGAGGCGGACACCGAAACAGAATAATAACAAATAAAAAAATAACGATCATGGGAAAAATTATTGGTATTGACTTAGGAACAACAAACTCTTGTGTTTCTGTATTCGAAGGAAACGAACCTGTAGTAATTGCAAACAGTGAAGGTAAGCGTACAACTCCTTCAGTAGTGGCATTTGTAGATGGCGGCGAACGTAAGATCGGTGATCCTGCAAAGCGTCAGGCTATCACAAACCCTACAAGAACCGTGTTCTCTATCAAACGTTTCATGGGTGAGAACTGGGATCAGGTTCAGAAAGAAATCGCTCGCGTACCTTATAAAGTGGTAAAAGGTGACAACAATACTCCGCGTGTGGATATTGACGGACGTCTCTATACTCCGCAGGAAATTTCTGCAATGATTCTGCAGAAAATGAAAAAGACCGCTGAAGATTATCTGGGACAAGAAGTAACGGAAGCCGTAATCACCGTTCCGGCTTATTTCTCCGACTCTCAGCGTCAGGCTACGAAGGAAGCCGGTCAGATTGCCGGTCTGGAAGTAAAGCGTATCGTGAACGAACCGACTGCCGCAGCTTTGGCTTATGGTATCGACAAGGCGCATAAGGATATGAAAGTTGCCGTGTTCGACCTCGGTGGCGGTACATTCGATATTTCTATCCTCGAATTCGGTGGCGGTGTGTTCGAAGTATTGTCAACCAACGGTGATACTCACTTGGGTGGTGACGACTTCGACCAGGTAATTATCGACTGGCTGGTTCAAGAGTTCAAGAACGATGAAGGCGCCGACCTGACTCAGGATCCGATGGCTATGCAACGTTTGAAGGAAGCTGCCGAAAAAGCTAAGATTGAATTGTCTTCTTCTACGAGCACGGAAATCAACTTGCCGTACATTATGCCTGTAGGCGGTGTGCCCAAACACTTGGTTAAGACGCTGACCCGTGCCAAATTCGAAGCTTTGGCCCACAACTTGATTCAGGCTTGTCTTGAACCTTGTAAGAAAGCTATGAGCGATGCCGGTTTGGGCAACTCCGATATAGATGAGGTTATCCTTGTAGGTGGTTCTTCACGTATACCGGCTGTACAGAAACTAGTTGAGGATTTCTTCGGTAAAGTGCCTTCCAAGGGTGTAAATCCCGATGAGGTAGTAGCTGTAGGTGCTGCAGTACAAGGTGCTGTATTGACGGACGAAATCAAGGGTGTTGTATTGCTGGATGTTACTCCGCTGTCTATGGGTATCGAAACCATGGGTGGTGTAATGACCAAGCTGATTGACGCCAATACGACTATTCCTTGCAAGAAGAGCGAAACATTCTCTACTGCCGCCGATAACCAGACGGAAGTTACTATCCACGTATTGCAGGGTGAACGTCCGATGCTGCACAGAACAAGTCAATCGGTCAGTTTAACCTGACAGGTATCGCTCCGGCACGCCGTGGTATTCCTCAGATTGAGGTGACATTCGATATCGATGCCAACGGTATCTTGAAAGTATCTGCCAAAGATAAGGCTACCGGCAAGGAACAGGCTATCCGTATCGAGCTTCCAGCGGTTTGAGCAAGGAAGAAATCGAAAAGATGAAAGCCGAAGCCGAAGCAAATGCCGAAGCCGATAAGAAAGAACGTGAGAAAGTTGACAAGCTGAACCAAGCCGACTCAATGATTTTCACTACTGAAAATCAGTTGAAGGAATTGGGCGATAAGCTGCCTGCCGACAAGAAAGCTCCGATTGAAGCTGCCTTGCAGAAACTGAAAGATGCTCACAAAGCACAGGATTTAGCTGCTGTTGACTCTGCGATGGCTGAACTGAATACCGCTTTCCAAGCTGCAAGCGCTGAGATGTATGCCAGAGCGGTGCTCAAGGTGGTGCACAGGCCGGTCCTGATATGAATGCAGGACAGCAAGGCGGTGCTCAGGATAATGGCAAGCATGGGGATAATGTACAGGATGCTGACTTTGAGGAGGTGAAATAAGCACATAGAGAAATAAGAATACAATATCAAATGGAAAGCGTGTAGCTCAATGAGTTACACGCTTTTCTTGTTTTTGGCCGTACACAATAATATTGCTATCTTTGCGTTATTATTATAAACATCTGTACCTTATTTGTACCTGTAAGAAAAAGTAGATATGATGAGAAGAATAGATATTAAGAACTACAAAATGAATGAATTATGGCAGTAGCAAAGTATAAGATAGTACGGAAATGTCCTGTGTGCGGAGAAGAGTTCTTCGCAAGGACTTTGGAGTCCTGGTATTGTTCACCCAAATGCTCCAAGGTGGCGTGGAAGCGTAAGCATGATGAAGAAAAACGCCAACTTGAACTGGACAAGATTGTAAGCAATATGCCCAAGTCTAAAGAGTATATCAGCATAACGGAAGCGTATGCTATGTTTGGTGCAAGCCGCTCAACCATTTATAGGCTCATCTACATGAAAAAGATTTCCTTCATTGAGCCAGAGAAAGGAATACGACTTGTATGCAAAGGAGAACTAATGAATCTGTTTCCGTTAAGACAGTCTCCGCTTGACACCAAGCCAAGGAAACCAGTTACCATGTACCGCATGGAACCAGAGGATTGCTATACAATAGGTGAGATTTCCAAGAAATTTCATCTGGATGACAGCACCGTGTATGCTCATATACGAAAATACTCAATACCGACCCGGCAAATCGGTAATTATGTGTATGCTCACAAGGAATCAATAGACAAACTTTATAAAGATATAAAACCATTATGAAAAGATTAGATTATACTAAAGTCTCCGTCAAATTAAAGAAAAGTGAGTGGAGAGATGAGTGGTTCATCTATCTTGAAGCTTATCCTGTTTATGAGACGGGAAATGACAAACCCAAACGAGTGCGTGAATATCTCAGGAGGTCTATTACTACCCTATATGGGATAAACGACGAAGCGAGCGAGCCGTTGCTGGTAGAATAAAGTACAAGCCCAAGCGAGATGACAATGGCGTTATTCAGTGTAAATCCAAGCAAGATATGGAACTTGCCTTTATGCGGATGGCGTTCGAGTCCTGCGTCAAAAAGAGTACGACAACATGGCTCTCTTTACTGACCAGCAAATGGAAATGGCAGAACAAAGCGAACGCTCAAAATGCAATGTTCTGGAGTATATTGAGAAGTTAATCAAAGAAAGAGAGGAAACTGCGTCAGAATCGATAGTTGTCAACTGGCGCAGATTGCACACACTGTTGTCAATGTTTGCCAAGTGTGACTACATACAGTTCTCGCAGATTGACATGAAGTATATTGAGGCATTCCGTTCCTTCTTGATAAAGGCACCGCAGGGTGGTTCTAAGAAAGGAACTATTTCAAGGAATACGGCATCGACGTACTTCTCTATCTTCAAGGCGGCACTCAAACAAGCTTTCGTGGATGGCTATCTGAATTGTGATATTGCTGCCAAGGCTAAAAATATCATGTTTCAGAGTGCTCGAAGAGAGTATCTGTCACTGGAAGAACTTAATATATTGGCAAAGACTCCGTGTGATGATATACTAAAACGGGCAGCCTTGTTCTCTGCACTGACAGGAATGCGACATAGCGATATTCAAAAGCTTAAATGGTCAGAGGTTGAAGAATACAATGGTGGGTACGTCTCAATTTCACTCAGCAGAAGACTAAGGGCGTTGAATACATGCCTATATCGCCACAGGCATACAAGCTTTGCGGTGAGCGCAAGAAAGACGGAGAACTGTTGGTGTTTGCCGGACTGCCTGACCCTTCATGGATATCTAGGCCTTTGGAACGGTGGGTAAAAGCATCAGGGATTACCAAGCACATCACCTTTCATTGCTTCCGCCACACCTATGCAACGTTACAATTGGCTAACGGTACAGACATATATACCGTAAGCAAAATGTTAGGGCATACCAATGTAAAAACCACGCAAATCTACGCAAAAGTAATTGACAAGAAGAAAGATGAAGCTACAGAAGCTTTTAAGTTGGACATAGATGAATAGTGATTATCATTTGTAAGCACTTAGTATAGAAGACCACTTGTATCAATAAGTCCTTTATTGTACAGGTGGTTTTTAGTGCCTTTCATTTTCAACATTCTATGTAATGATGCTATTGTTTTGGCACTTTAACCTTTCGTGGAAACCAAACATTTATAACAATAAACAGATAAAAATGAAAAAAGACAGCCTTTTTTGGCTTCTCTCTTTTTGAAGAGAGCAAGCGTGTCCACAAACATGTGGAGTGTACAGAAGACTTCTACAGAGAACTGTATGAGTTGTTTGAGATCGCAAGAAGTTGGTATCTTCAAGCTGAAAAGAATCATATGAAGACAGAGTACTTCATAGAACTATTTGAGCGCAGTCACCAATATATTGACTGTGATTGTGCACGTTGTAAGAACTCGCGACAGATGGCAATTGGCATTATTGGTACTTTGTTTAGAGACTCTAAGTGTGTGTCAATAATCAAGAAAAAAGAAGATTATTCCAAGCAGGAACTTATTGAGTTGTTTCTTCAACATGTGGGTACTGGTCTGCCAATCCTTACCCGAAAGAAATCGTCCATCCTCACTTTGGGATGCCAATTGTCAGACAGACAGATGGATTTGTTGGTAGAACTTGTCCAAAGTCACGACATATTTGATTTTGCCGACAACAGTGATGTGCGTAGCGAGTTGTGTCGCCTATTCAAGTGCGACTTGGACGCATCTATCCGTGTAAAGAATGTACGTAATGTAGCCGTACTGTTTGACGCTATGGCTCAATACCATTTGATAAACAATAATTGGCAATATGTCATGGGAGAAGGTCGCTTCTTAACCAGTATCAAAAAGGATGGAACAGAGAAATTCATAACTTCAAGTTGTCTTTCCTCTTCTCTTTCAAGGATAAGAAGAAACGTTTCCATGACAGCAAGTCAATATGCCATCTGCAAATCCATCGAACAGATATTAAGAGAGGAATAAATCACAATAATTCTGCTAAATGAAAGTAAAAACGTGATAGTTTGGTTGATACTGCCTTACTATCACGTTACTTTTTCTATTTAGTGACAGTCTCCCCATAACTTTGCATCAAAAATCATAAAAAATAATTAGCATGGAAGAAAATAGTATAAGATTTGAAGATATTCCCAACGCTATAACGGGGGTACTGAAAAAGCTGTCATCATTAGAAGACAAGATTGATGGTATATATGAACTTGTTCAATCAGAAAAAGAAGAAACATGGTTTACGGTTGCTGAATTATGTGCTTATCTCCCAACACATCCGGTAGAGCATACCATATATTGCTGGACAAGCAATCGGGAAATACCGTTTCACAAGAGAGGCAAACGCATCATGTTCCTCAAATCTGAGATAGATGAATGGCTTCAAGGAACCAAGGGCAAATCGAAGAACGAGATTCAAAGAGAAGCAGAGGAATATGTACTATCTACACAAAGAAAGAATAGACGGCTAATATAACCGTGCTACTGTCTGTAAACAATTTAATTAAGGTACGTGACACATGAATGAAAGACATTTTAGACTCTATGAGCGAATTGTCGCAATAGAAGACAGTTTGGAGGCTTTGGGACCTATTGACAAACTAATAGAGCGAATCGAGGAATTGGAGAAGATGGTCAAGCAGACCAAAACCGTCTTGGGGTTTGACGAAGCATGTAAGTATATTGGTGTTTCTGAAAGCCTGCTATACAAACTTACAGCCGCAAAAGAAGTTCCACACTATAAGCCAAGGGGAAAAATGCTGTATTTTAATAGAGAAGAAATCGACAAGTGGCTGCTCCAAAACAAACAAGAGGTCATTGGAATGGTAACGAAAATAGAAATTGATAATCCGAAAGAATGAAAATGGAAGAAAATAACAAACATGTACAGCCTAACTCAAAAGAGGAAGGAGTACAGCGTCTCAATCGCATATTGAGCGAATCGTTGATAAAGGCAACAGATACTTATAAAACACCTCCTCAGATTATATGGGTTGATAATTCCAGCATAGCCACATTGGGCAACTTCAGTGCTTCTACTGGTAAGGCAAAGGCGAAAAAGACCTTCAACGTGTCTGCCTTGGTAGCCGCTTCCCTCGCCAACGGCAAGGTACTGAACTATCGCGCCAGTCTGCCAGAGGGGAAACGCAAGATACTGTATGTAGATACGGAGCAGAGCCGCTATCACTGCCATAATGTGCTGGAGCGCATCCTGAAGCTCGCTGGTCTACCTACAAGCATCGACAACGAGAACCTTGACTTTATCTGTCTGAGAGAGTACACGCCCTCCGTCAGGATAGAGGTCATAGACTATGCGCTTGCCCAAGACCAAAGCTATGGACTGGTCATCATCGACGGAATCAGAGACCTGCTTCTCGACATCAACAATGCGGGAGAATCGGTCGAGGTCATCAACAAGATGATGGAATGGTCATCAAAGTATGACCTGCACATCCATTGCGTATTGCATCAGAACAAGGGCGACAATAACGTGCGCGGGCATATCGGTACGGAGATGAACAACAAGGCAGAGACGGTGCTTGTCATCACCAAGAGCACCACCAATCCCGACATCAGCGAGGTGAAGGCGATGCACATCCGTGAGAAGGAGTTCAAGCCGTTTGCCTTTACAGTCAATGAGGAAGGGTTGCCAGAGATTGTCGAGCACACGCCGGAGAAGGAAGAAGGTGACAAGCAACCGTCAAGGTTTACTTACCAAGACTTGACATCCGAACAGCATAACGAGGCGCTGACGGCTGCATTCAAGGAGAAACCTATCAAAGGATTCGATCGCATGGTGGAGGAATTAACGCAAGCCTATGCAGACATTGGCTTTAAGCGTGGCAGAAGCGTCATCATCAAAATGCTGAAATACCTGATTAACGAGCAAAAGCTCATAGTGAAGCGGGATAATCATTACTATTTCGGATATACACCTGCCGAGATTGACCTGTTCCATGAAGAGGAATAAAAACAGTTCAGAAACCAGTTTAGTTTACGTCCGTACCTATATATAAGAAATAAGGCCAAAGTAAACCGAAATCGGAGGCTGAATTGGGAAGCGGAAAAGTAGTTTAGCAAATGGTTTAGTTTACGGGTGTGCCTATATAGGAGAAAGGGTAAAGTAAACTGTTTCCATGGACAAAGTAAAACCGAACAAATGAAAGTACAATGAATAATTGAACAATCGAAGAAACTGAGCATTATAGACTTCTTAGACAAGGAGAATGTAACGCTGAAAAAGAAGAAGGGCAATGCCTACTGGTATCTGTCACCCTTCAGGGACGAGAAGACCGCATCGTTCAAGGTCAGCAAGAAGGAGAACCTGTGGTACGACTACGCCATTAAGGAGGGCGGTGACCTTGTGGAGCTGGTAAAGCGTATGTATAACAAACAATCCGTTTCCGATGCCCTTGCCTACCTTGCGTCCAAGAGTATTGCCACTGTGGATAAGGCAATCGAGACCGCTATCGCAGCCAAGGAATACACGACAACCAAGATGAACGATGTGAAGCTGCTCCCACTGAGCAACCATTCTCTGCTGTCCTATTTCAGTAGCCGACGGATAGACATCACCATTGGCAGGATGTATTGCAGGGAGATACACTACAAGGTTGAGCAAAAACATTACTATGGCATTGCCTTTGGCAATCTGAGTGAAGGACATGAGGTGCGCAATCCCTATTTCAAGGGCTGCATCGGGCATAAGGACATCACCCTGCTTGCCCATACGTTCAACGAGTGGCAAAACGGTTGTCTGGTCTTTGAGGGCTTCATGGACTTCCTTGCTTATATGACCCTCGTTAAACAGCAAGACCGATGGTTTGTCGTTGAAAGCCCTTGCGACTATATGATACTGAACTCAGTCGCCAACCTCAAACAGGCATTGCATTACCTTGACCGTTACACCCACATCCATTGCTTCCTCGACAACGACCAGGCAGGACGCAAGACGGTTGAGAGCATCAGCAATGTATTCGAGTACAGGGTGACGGACGAGTCCTTCAGATATGCCGACTACAAGGATGTCAACGACTATCTGATGAGGAAGAAACGAACGGCATCTGAATGACATTATAAAGACGAAAACACCATCATTTGATGCAAAAATGCTCAAATGCATTGAAATTACATATCAAATCTGCACTTTTTCGCCCAAACATGCTTGATTCTCAATTATTATCCTTATTTTTGCATCGTTTTAATACATTATTAAAATGTAGCAGAATGGAATTAAAAAAAGAAATAAGGATATTGGGCAGACGCTTTGAGGTGGAACCTCGTGCCAAGGAAAGCCTGAAAGGCATCACGGTTGGCGAGAAACTCTCATACCGTTTCTATGATGGCACATACCAAGGCACGCCCCTGCTGTTCGTTGAGCCCAAGAAGGGCAATCCCTCTCCACGGACTTGCGCCATCACGGGCAAGCGGTTGACCGAAGCCTGGGACTGCCTGCGGTGTTTATCCTTGCGCCCGGACCCACCTACGAGCGACACAGACTGGCAGACAAAGGAGTCTTCTTTGTCATGTCCGAGGAATATGCCCATCTGCCAGGCATCATAGCATTGGAGAAGACAAGCAACAGGAAGATTGCCGAAGTATTGACCCCTGTGGCGCAATACATACTACTCTATCACCTACAGGTGGGCAGTATTGAAGGAATGTCGCCAAGGGATATTGCACCGTTGCTTCCATATTCTTACGAAAGCGTCACGTTGGGTGTCACCTGTCTTGAAGATGTAGGACTGTGTCAAAAGATTCAGAACGGACAGCGCAGCAAGGTGGTACACTTCGAGTTGAAGGGCAAGGAACTGTGGGACAAGGCTCAGAACGTCTTGCTGTCACCTGTGGAGAACCGCATCTTTTGCGATGACATACGCTTGGATGCGGAATACCCCGTATGCGGCATCAATGCCTGGCACATTATTCCATGCTTAATCGTGACCGGGAAGAGATGATAATGATGACAAGCAAGGAATATCGTGCCGTCAAGTCGGCTGATGTCATGGAGAATCCCAACATCTATGACGGCAACTATATCATAGAGGTATGGAAATACCCTGTTGTCAGCAAAATGGGCGACAAAAGCCAGTGGGTTGATCGCCTTTCCCTTGTCCTTTCGTTGAGAGATGATGATGATCCGAGAGTAGAAAAAGAAGTAGAACGAATAATCAGTGAACAGAAATGGAAGGATTAGTCAAGTTCCGTGAAGCATTTGCGGAATACTCAGAAAACTATGTGGTGATAGGCGGAGCAGCCTGTGACATCACCATGACCAATACCGTGGTGCGTCCACGCGCCACACACGACATCGACATGATAGTATCGTAGAGAACATGACCGAGGCTTTCGCCAATCGCTTCTGGCAGTTTGTGCGGGAGGCTGGCTATCGACCTGAAAAGAGGAAACAGGAGGCTGGTGAGCCACCAAGGTATGAAATGTATCGTTTCCTTGATGGTAAAGACGGCTATCCCGAGATGATAGAACTGCTGTCACGCCACCCCGACGTGCTTGGAGAGCCAAAGGGATTTGTCATAGAACCTATCCCGACCGATGAAGATGTGTCGAGTCTTAGTGCCATCATCATGGACGATGATTACTATCACTTTACTATCGCACACAGCCAACTGACTGATGCATACGCCATGCCAATTCCGCTGCCTTGATAGCACTGAAGCAAGAGCCTACCTAAATCTCATGGCAGACAAGCGGGACGGCAAGCATGTGAACACCAAAGACATCAAGAAGCACCGTTCGGACATCCTGAAAAATGTGG
>ENA-OQAA01000917-OQAA01000917.1-human-gut-metagenome-genome-assembly--contig:-NODE-917-length-17541-cov-1.802802_pt1 | contig 17541 bp, 17 predicted proteins | sample MGYA00242489_ERZ504515 | MGnify/ENA primary metagenome ERZ504515 (study PRJEB26092, sample SAMD00036237) | human gut metagenome | host: Homo sapiens | study: EMG produced TPA metagenomics assembly of... | reverse complement strand
CGGTACAAAAATCTTATCTTGCACTTCCGGCAGAATGCCTTCACCATTGTCACTGACAGTGATTAGGCATTGCCACGAGAGGGCGGGTAGCATCTTCACTTCTATCCGGGGATGCTCTTTCCTGCTACATGCCTCTTTGGCATTTTTAATCAGATTAATCAGTACTTGTTCTATCTGTGTCCGGTCTATCTGGAGTATGCGGTCGGCCTCCGGAAGCTCTATCCGGATATACTCTTCCGAAAACAGCTTCTGCAAATCCTGCAACAGCTCGCGGACGGCAACCGGACGACGGACGGGGGCGGGAAGTCTTGTCAGCTTCCGGTAATTCTCCACAAACTCCAACAACCCCTTACTACGGCGGTGGATAGTCTGCATTCCCTGCCGCATGACGGGATAGTTCTTTTCCGACATTTCCCGCTCGCTCAAGGTTTCGGAGAGGGAGATGATGGGAGTGATTGAATTCATTATTTCGTGCGTCAGCACACGTATCAGCTTTTGCCACGCTTCCATCTCATTGCGTTCCAGCACGCGGGTACGGAAATTCCTCATCGCTTCGGAAAGCTCGTCCACCATATCCTCCATAGACCGGTTCTTGTAGGGAGAACGGAATGACAGCATCATGTCGTCATAGCGCAGGCTCTCTGCCAGATGGCGCATCATGCGCACCTGCATCATCTGCAGGCGGTACAGATGAACGGCAATCGCCAGCAATATCAAAAAAGCCATCAGTGCACTGAACCACAGTCCGGCATCCACCAGCAGATAAACGCCGACCGAAAGGAAGGCTATGCCGATGATGTGCAGTACCACAATCAATGAATATCGTTTCATAAGCCCAGTTTTTCAAGTTTCCGGTACAAGGCGAAGCGAGTAATGCCCAAGTATTCGGCGGCACGGGTCACATTTCCTTCACTGAGCCGCATGGCACGTTCCACAGCCTGCCGTTCCAATTGCTCCAAGTTGAGGACTTCTTCTTCCTTCTTCTGACGGGAAACAGAAGCTTGGAACATAAAGTTCTCCGGACGAAGCAGAGAACCGTCTCCCAATATGACAGCACGTTCCACTGTATGCTGCAACTCACGTACATTACCCGGCCAGGCATATTTCAACAACTTGTTTTTCGCCTCCCGGGTCAGCCCGCGCATCTCTTTCTGATATTTGCGGGCATACCGTTGCAGGAAATACTCTGCCAGCAGGAGGATGTCGTTTCCGCGTTCCCGCAGAGGTGGAATATGCAACTCGATGGTGTTGATGCGATACAGCAGGTCTTGGCGGAAGTCTCCTTCGTCCACCAGCCGACGGATGTCTGCATTGGTGGCGCAGATGAGCCGCACGATCAATGGGCGTAGTGCGTACTTCCCAAACGACTGATACAACGCTTTTCGATGGCAGTCAGCAATTTGGCCTGCATGGGCAGGGAAAGGTTACCTATCTCGTCCAGAAAAAGCGTACCGCCGGTTGCCACTTCCATACGTCCAGCTTTCGCTTTCCGTGCATCGGTGAAGGCGCCTTTCTCGTAGCCGAACAACTCGCTTTCGAACAACTGTTCGGGAATACTGCCGAGGTCTATCGTGACAAACGGCTTTCCATAGCGGGGAGAATTGCGGTACAGCAGGCGGGCAATCACATCCTTTCCGGTTCCATTCTCACCCAATATAAGTATGTTGGCATCCGTATCGCGCAACTTCTCCACTGTAGAGAAGACTTGCTGCATGACAAGAGAATCACCGATAATAACCTCTTCGGAGCCTCCCGCTGTGGCATTGCTCAGAACTTCCACCTGCTCCTTCAGCAGATTTATCTCGGTCCGCGAACGACGCAGCTTCATGCCCGAAGAAAGGGTCGCCAACAATTTTTCCTTCTCCCACGGCTTGGGAATGAAATCCGTAGCCCCCGCTTTGATGGCACGCACTGCCTTGTCCGTATCCGCGTAGGCAGTCATGAAGATGACCACTGCTTGCGGGTCGATACTCAGAATCTGCTTCAAGCTGTCGAAACCTTCCTGACCACTGATGGCATCACGGCTGAAATTCATATCCAGCAGAATAATGTCCGGACGGAAAGTGGTCATAAAATGCTCGATGCGGTCGGGAGTCACTGCCACTTTTATCTTCTCGGCGTAGGGTTCGAGAAGAAGGTTCAGCGCAAAAAGGACATCCTCGTTATCATCTACAATCAATATTTTACCAAACTGCTCCATATCTGTTTTCTTTTCGTGCAGGCAAGGCCTACACAATCCCACATCTCTTGTACGGGCAAAGATAAGTATAATATCCATGTGTTGTGCGTGCATTATCGCACTATTTTTGTGCGCAACTGCACACGTTTGGAAAGCTTCGAACCACAACAAACACTTATAATACAACAACTTATACTTATGGCATAGAATTTGAACTTTATAGAGTAAAGAAAACAACTATGCACCGGAATATATTTTTATTGCTTATTACATTCAGTCTGATGTCGAGTGCCGTTGCTCAAGAGCACACGCTGGAGCTGACTTTGGAAGAAACCATCGAGCAGGCCCGCCAGCAGTCGCCCGACGCCCAAAATGCCCGCCATAGCTTCCGTTCCGCTTATTGGAACTACAAATACTACTGTGCCAACTACCTGCCGACGCTCAAGCTTACTTCCAATCCCTATCTGGACCGTGCTATCAACAAGGTGACCCAAAGCGATGGCAACGTCAAGTTCATAGAGCAGAACCTGCTGAGCACTGACCTGACACTGAGCCTGACACAAAACGTGCCGTGGACCGGAGGAACCTTTTTCATTGAAACGGCTGCGCAGCGCCTCGACCTTTTCAGCAGTGACACCTATTCCTGGCAGACTTCACCCGTCAACATCGGATACAGCCAGTCCTTGTTTGGCTACAACAGCCTGAAGTGGGACCGGCGCATCGAACCTATCCGTTATCGCGAAGCCAAGAAAACCTACGTAGAAACCCTTGAGCTTGTTGCCGCCAATGCCACAGAGAAGTTCTTCAACCTGGCCAAAGCACAAAGCAACTACGAAATAGCCAACGCCAACTACGCCAATGCCGACACCTTGTATATATATGCGCAAGGACGATATAACATCGGCACCATCAGCGAAAACGAAATGTTGCAGCTCGAACTCAACAAACTGACCGAAGAAACCAACTGCATGAATGCCCGCATCGAAGTGGAAAACTGCATGCAGGAACTCCGTTCCTACCTCGGCATCCAAGAAGACCTCCTTATAAAGGTGAGAATAGACAACCGCGTGCCCGACCTGCACATCGACCTGGATGCCGCGCTGATGCTTGCCAACGAAACAGTCCGGAGATACAGAACATGCTACGCCGCAAGGTGGAAAGCGAGAGTGCCGTGTCGCGCGCCAAGGCCAATGCCGGACTGAAGGCAGACATCTACCTGCGCTTCGGCTTGACACAAACTGCCGACAAGCTGAAAGATGCCTACCGGAATCCACTGGACCAGCAGTACGTCAGCTTGGGCATTACCCTCCCAATCCTGGACTGGGGGGCGCGGAAGGGGACAAGTACGCGTGGCCCGTTCCAACCGAGACCTTGTCTACACGCAGGTAGAGCAAGACAAGACGGATTTCGACTTGAACGTACGGAAACTCGTAAAGCAATTCAACCTGCAGGCGCAACGGGTAAACATAGCCGCCCGCACGGACCATACAGCCCAACGACGCGCCGAAGTAGCCCGAAAACTCTATCTGCTCGGCAAGTCCTCGGTACTCGACCTCAATGTATCCATCACGGAAAAAGATACGGCCCGGAGAAGCTATATAACGGCTTTGTACAACTATTGGAGTTTGTACTATGCACTGAGAAGCATCACGCTATATGACTTTGAAAAAGAGAGGCCACTGGCAGAAGACTTGGAAAGGGTTACTAATGAAGAATCTATACAGTAATAGAATCGTGGAATAGTTTTAGTAAAAGCTGGCCGGAGATTTACTAAAACTCCGGTGACGATTTACTAAATCTCCGGTAAAGTTTTAGTAAAACTCGGAACCTTATTCAGAAGTACTTCTGAAGGGGGTATCTGAAAAGTAAAAAAAGAGTATATAAAATATTGCATTATGGATATAAAACTTGAAAAGAAACCCTGGTACATCCGTTACCGCTACTATCTGGCGGGAGGCGTTGCCTTCCTTGCCTTCCTGATTTATGTAGTCACCCTTTCGCTGGGTCCCAGCAAACTGCGTATCGAGCAAGACAACATACAGATAGCCGAAGTCAAGAACGGCAAATTTATGGAATATGTAGATGTGGAGGGAGTGATTCAGCCCATCCTTACCATCAAGGTCAATGCACGTGAAGCCGGAAGCGTGGAATGCATCATAGGAGAGGAGGGGAGCCTGCTCCGGCAAGGAGATACCATCCTCGTCATGGAAAACCCCGACCTGCTGCGCAGTATCGAAGACCAGCGCGACGACTGGGAAAAGCAGCTTATCACCTACCGCGAAAAAGAAATTGAAATGGAGCAGAAAAGCCTGAACCTGCAACAACAAGCCCTGCAGACCGATTATGACCTCAACCGCCTGCGCAAGAGTTTTGCCCTTGACAAGGAGGAGTACCGCATGGGCATCAAGAGCAAGGCGCAGCTCGAAGTTTCCGAGGACGAATACAACTATAAAGTGAAAAATGCCCATCTTCAAAGGGAAAGCCTCCGTCATGACTCTGCCGTCACCGTCATCCGCAAAGACCTCATCAGGAACGACCGCGAACGGGAACGGAAGAAGTATGAACGCGCCTGCGAACGGCTCGGCAACCTGGTGGTGAAAGCTCCCGTCGCCGGCCAGCTCAGTTTTGTCAAGGTGACTCCGGACAGCAGGTCGCTTCCGGTGAAAGCATTGCGGAAATCAAGGTGCTGGACCAATATAAAGTGCATACTTCCCTGAGCGAATACTACATCGACCGCATTATCACCGGATTGCCTGCCACCATCAATTATCAGGGAAGAAAATACCCGTTGCGCATCACGAAAGTGGTTCCCGAAGTCAAAGACCGCACGTTCGACGTAGACCTCGTCTTCACCGGTGACATGCCCGACAACGTACGTGTAGGCAAAAGCTTCCGGGTACAGATAGAACTCGGCCAGCCGGAGGAGGCGCTCGTCATTCCGCGCGGCAACTTCTACCAGAGTACCGGAGGACAATGGATTTACAAACTGAACGCCGCAAAGACAAAAGCCGTGCGCGTGCCGCTTGGCATCGGTCGCCAAAATCCGCAACAATACGAGATTACGGAAGGTTTGCAGCCCGGAGATTGGGTAATTACAACGGGATATGATACCTTTGGCGAGGCGGAAGAATTGATAATGAAATAAAACTACGCACTATGAGACAAATAATCTTAGCCATCAATGCATTGCTGAAATTCAAAGCATACACCTTATCAATGTATTGGGACTGGCGTGCAGTTTGGCTTGCGTACTCACCGTAGCCCGATATATCCACCAAGAAAATACAGTGAACCAATGCTTTCCCGAATATAAACGCATTTGCCTGATAAAAACCTCTACCAGCAGTGGTGAGAACTTCTTGGGAGGCTACCGGTCGGGATTGGAAAAGGATCCTGCCGTAGAACAATTTACGGTGATTTATCAAATATCGGATATGCCCGTTCTGTTCGGTGAACAAGAAATTGCAGCGAACGCTTTTTCTGTAGACAGCACCTTCTTCAAAATCTTTCCATATAGGGTGATTGCCGGAAGCGGAAGAATAGTCCGCTCGAGGGATGTTGTCATCACCCGTTCTTTTTGGAAGAAGAAGCTGGGAGGGAAGAATGCCATAGGCGCTACTTTCAAAAACACAAAAGGGAATAAATTCACTATTATAGGAGTGGTGGACGACCCCGATACCAAGACATCATGGATGCCGGATATATTTATGTCGGATGAACTGGATGAATTCCTTTTTTTCGACCCTATATACGCCATGCTGATGGCACCGGATACAGACATTGCACTGCTGAATAAAAAGTATTCAAAAGAACACCCCCGCAGCAAATGGAGTACTTATGAGACAGTACGCTATCAGTATTTGCCTTTGAAAGATTTATATTACGATAAAGACCACGGAAAAGAAAACAAGAACTATCAATATGGCAACCAAAGCTATGTCCGGGTATTGATGGTAGTAGCCTTCCTGGTAGGTATCATAGGGCTGCTGAACTTCATCAACATCTACACTGTCATCATGTCCAAGCGGTCAAGAGAGTTTGGGGTGAAAAAAGTGTTCGGTGCAGGCAGGACAGACATTTTCCTGCAAATATATGCCGAGAACATCTTATTGACGGGACTGGCATTACTCCTTTGCTGGGCTTTAATAGAAATAACCAGGTTTTTCTTTTTCCATGAACTTTATATACCTACCACAACAGACTCCGGCTTTGACCGGAAGGTCTCTGCCATCGTACTTTTTAGGATTGCCATTGCTGACTACTGTTTATCCGTTCTTGAAATACACATGTAGCAGACCCGTCAACTCCATACGCGAGCTGGCATCTTCACGCTTTTCCACACGGTCACGCATGATATTACTGTGTTTTCAATATGTCGTAACCATCTTTATAATAACCGTTTCTCTATTCTTTGTACGGCAGTTGGAGTATATGCTCTGCGCCGACCTCGGTTTCCGCTCGCACGATGTGATAACTTGCCGGATGTATGTCGATAAATTGGGCTTATATAAAACAACTAAAGAGGAGGGATTGGATGAAGGAAAAAGACAATATATAAGTAATGCTTTGGTCAATAAACGAATGAGTGAAAGCACTCTGTTTGAGCATTGGAGCAGAGGAAACGACTTGCTGTTCACCGACTTCCGTTTTGACAGTTTTGCGCTCAACAGAGCCGAAAACGGTTCCATCCGGCATTATCTGCACATTTAACGACCCACTCCATGGCAATATACGATTTTCAACTTGTAGAGGGGCGCCTATGGAACGACTCCATAGATGAAGCGTTCACCAAAAACAGTTTCAAGGTAATTATCAACGAAACCGCTAAAAGAGTCTATGGAATAAAAGACATCACCAAAGACAAGCTGCAACCTGAAGAACCACACTACGCCTCAAGCAGCTTACCGGATTTCTACAATCCACCTTGCGAGATAGTAGGGGTCATAAAGGATTTCAATGTTCGGCACCTTTCACAATCCATCCAACCGGTTGTCATCTATTATCACGATGCAAGCATAGGCGGAATTTATACTGTTACAGCCTCGTATAAGCACGAGAATAAAGCCAAAGTCATTGATTTCCTGCGCCGCTTATACGAAGAATCTACGGGAAGAACCGACTTTGAATATACGCTGATAGAAGATGAACTCCAAAAGATGTATCGTGAAGACCGTCAAGTGGTGAACATTTATACGCTCTTTGCCGGAATAGCCATTTTCATCTCTTCATTGGGATTATTGTCAATATCCTTGTTCGATATTCGGCAACGTTACCGTGAGATAGGTTTACGCAAAGTGAACGGTGCGCAAGCAAAGGATATTTACCCCTTACTCATTAAAAAAGTATCTCTCGGTCATGGGAGTCGCCACTTTGCTATCCATACCCTTGTCATGGATTGCCATTACCCTCTATTTGCAGGATTTTGCCCACAAAGCCCCTTTGGTCATTCGACTTGTTTGCCGTAGCAGTAGCCATAACAACTGCCATCTCCTTGTTGACTATTATTAGGCAAATCAGCAAGGCTGCCAACATCAATCCGGCAAGCATTATGAAAAACGAATAAAAGACACGAATATGAAACTCATACTATTATATATCCGAACATTAAGTAGGTTTAAAGTATATACGGTAATCAATATTATCGGACTGGCACTGAGCTTGGCTTGTGTCATTATTATATTCCGCTACGTGAAGCAGGAAAATGATGTAGATTGTTATAGTCCCAACAAAGACCGGATAGGCATCATGGTGCAGGAATACAAAGATGACAACAATAAAACGGCAGTTATCGGAGGTCCCCTCGAAGATGCAGACATAGAAGCGATGTCCACTTTCGTATGGTTCAATAAAGACTATATCATAAAGGAAGAAAACATATTGATGATAGAAACGATTGTAGTAGACAGCTTGTTTCTAATAGTGACTGATTTTCCCATGAAATATGGAAAAGCCGAATCATGGGCGGCGTCTCCACAAACCGCCTTTATCACAGAAGAGCTGAGTGAGAAACTATTCGGGAACATAAATCCTATCGGCAAAACCATTGAATACTCTACCGGTGACCCTCTTACGGTGACCGGAGTTATCGGCAAAGACAGAGGGAAACGCTCGCTTCATTTCGACTTGCTTGTTCCTGAAACATTGCAGAAGGATTGGGAGTTCCGTTTCCCGATGAAAATGGCATTAATTCATAAAGGGGCTTCCTTTACGAAGATAAATGCACGGCATGCAGCGTTCCGGCAATCTCCACGTGCTGCGGATGTTGAATTCAGGTATCAACTGCTTCCCATGCGTGAAGTGTATTTTCATCCAGCCATTGATGTTTGGCAGGACATGCTGCAAAGGGGGAATTTACCACAGCTACATCTATTGGCACTTGTTGCTGTACTAATTTTAATTGTAGGCATCTTCAATTTTATGAGTCTTTATACGGTTGTATTATTGAAACGAAGCAAAGAATTCAGACTAAAGAAGGTTTTTGGAAACAATTCAGCACAGCTATTCTCCCAACTATATATCGAGAATTTATGTCTGACACTTGTATCATTATTTATAGCCTGGTTCCTTGTCGAGATTTCCGTCTTTCCCTTAAATAACTATTTTGATGTCATTCAACAACCTAATGGTATATTTGACATAGGAATAACCATAGCTATCCTGATTTTACAGCCATTGACAGCTTCAATCTATCCGTTTTTTAAATTCAAATACAACACGCCTATCCATTCATTACGGAAAAATAGGCAGTGGTGAAAAATCGTCTGTTGTAAGAAACCTCTATCTGAGTATTCAGTATATCGTGGCATTCATTCTAATAGTTGTTTCCATGTTCTTCGCCAAACAACTGTATGAAATGACTCATATAGATTTAGGCTATGACACAGACTCTATCGTTAAAGTCCATTTGAACGCTATGAACGCAAACAGCCTACCACTGAAGCAGAATATCTGAAACAGACCTCCTTGCGCAAAGCCTCCAAAGAAAATATATCCACTGCAATGAATGCCTCTCCTTTATTCACGGCATGGAATTACTCTTTATCCCCTTATGAATATTTCACAGAATCTCCGGTACTTTTCCGTAAGCTCGGAGAAGCCAATTTCAAACAATTGTATTGCATTCCCATAACAGAAGAAGAAATAAGATTTCATGGCTTCCGTTTATCCCAGGGACGTTTATGGGATGCCGACATCGACCATGAAGGTGAAGCAAAACTGATTCTCAATCAAAAAGCCATGCAACTCTTCGGACTCGAAAGCGCAATCAATGCCCGGCTGGAACCCCAACAACCTTTATGGCCGCGTAGGGATTTGAGCCCTTATCAGATTATAGGTATCGTCGAAGATTTTTATTGCGGACATTTATCCCAACCGGTTCTTCCTATAGCTTTTATATACGGTGAAACATATCTTTCACAAATTCCTTTGCAAGCTAAAATTGCTCCAGGACATCAAAAAGATGCCGTTGCCTTCCTGGAAAACCTACACAACGACAATGCTGATGGAGCCTTCAATTATACTTTTGCAAAACAGGAAGTTGAGAATCTCTATAAGTCAGACAAGCAAATAACTATTACCTATTCCTTTTTCGCCTTTATGGCCATTCTAATATCCTCAATAGCTTTGTTTGGATTGTCCTTATTTGACATACAACAAAGATACCGGGAAATAGCTATACGAAAAGTACATGGCGCTACACATAAGGAAATTTTATTGTTATTACTCAAAAAATACATTATCATATTAGCAATGTCATTTTTGATTGCCATTTCTATATCTTATTGGGGAATAACCATTTATCTGAAAGATTTTGCCTACAAAGCCAACATCAGCAGTTGGTTGTTCATTATTGCAGCAATCATCATATCATTAATTTCCATATTAACATTGGTTTATCAAGTAAAAAAGGCTGCACGACAGAATCCGGCGGAAGTAATCAAAAGCGAATAATACAATAATGATACTATTATGATAAGACATTATATTAAAACAGCATTCAGAAACCTATTAAAGTACAAGGCACAGAATATCATCTCTATCATCGGACTGTCGGTAGGTATACTTTGTTTTAGTATCTGCCTATATTGCAGCCGCTATATAAATTTTACCGACAAGTGCTTTACCCACTGGGAACGCATTGCAGACATAAACCTATACACTCCAGCAGAAGAACCTTATTCCGGAACTCCCGCTACGTTGTTTGAGAGTCTGCGCCAATTGCAATTCCAAGAAGTAGAAGCATTTACTTTTGTTGCTATCCCCGCCCACGTAGCTACAATGTGGAAACTATCGACAAGGAAGAACTGCCTTACGAAGATTTATATGCTATGGAAGTAGATACAGCCTACCATAGCGTGTTCACCCCGGAAGTATTACAAGGTTCATGGGCTGTAGCATCGCAAACTCCCAATGCCGTGATACTGACACGCTCTCTGGCACACAAAATATTTGGTCTCGGAGAGAATCCGATAGGAAAGCGAATGACCTTAGCACAACGGCTTTTCTCTTCACCTGATACCACACCACGAACAGGAGGTACCATCTATACCATACAAGCGATAATAGAAGATATTCCATTGAATACCAGCCTTAGCTTTCTCCAAAAGATTGATATGTTAATCTTGAACGACAGCGAAGGACTTATACAATTCGATGGACGAGACAGTATGACCGGTGGACTTACTTTTGCTCTTCTTCGTCCGGGCAAAACATCCGCGCAACTTGAAGCCAGTTTCCGTGCAATGGACTTGAAGCACACAATATTCAATGAGAAAAATACCGTATCAGCCTCGAATTTCGGAAAAACTTTTTTCCGGGGAGAAAATCCCTGTTGCCCCTTACTTTGCCGGAATCACATTCATTTGTCGGCCTTTTGATTCTACTGACTGGTCTACTCAACTTTTTTCATTTTTTGACGGGGAGTTATCTGAACCGTTCGCACGAGTTCGGCATTCGTAAAGTGAATGGAAGTAATGGCAACAAACTATTTTGGTTACTTTTTACCCAAGCCATTATCATTTCGTTCATAGCCTTCTTATTGACTTTCTGTCTGATAGAAATATTTACCCCTTACCTTTCATTCTCTTTATTTGATTTCACATTAGTCATTGAACGGGACCTATTATTGATACAGACAATAGAATATATGGCAGGCGTTATTTTACTATGCTTATTACTCTGCTTGTTTACCGTATGGAGGATGAAGCATGCTCCATCCAGTCAAGTATTTACAAGAACAAATCCAAACGCCACAAACAGAAGATACGAAATTGTCTTTTGGGTATCCAATTTTTTCATCTGTTGGTTATTCATAGTCTTTACAGTCGCTTTATATTTGCAGGCTAACAAGACCGGTTCCACACTGTTCAACACACTGACAGAAAAAGAAAAGTCCGAAATCATCAGTATTCCTATGGATTACCGTTTTATGAAAAATGACGAAAAGCTTGCTCTCATAGAGCGCATCAGTCAACATCCGGATATAAAAGATAAAATGCTGACAGATATTAATTATCTGAAAGGTATTTCGGGAACAAGCATGCAGACAGAAAAAGATAACCGGGAAAGTAGCCTTGAAGTCAATATAATGAATGTTCCTAATAACTTTTTCGAGTTTATGAATATCCCCATTCTCTCCGGGCATGTCCTGAAGACAAATAGTGACATGGTAGCAGACCGTAAATTGGTAGAACGTATAAAGAAGGATTTACTGGGAACCACCTTGTACAATTATCAAGATAGCTACACGGTATGCGGCATTTGTTCCGATTTTGTAGCCGACACTTACAATCAGAGCCAGGGCTTCGTCTTTCTGCCTTGTGATTTCAAATATTATGTAGGTCATTGCTATTTGAAGTGTGTACCCGGAAAAGCAGAAGAAGTAGAGGCTTTCGTTAAGAAAATGCTGGAAGAGAATCTTCCACCGAGTATACAATTACACATTTCGACCTTGCAGGAAGACATTCACCAAGCGCAAGCCATCGAGAACAACATGAAAGGGATAATCTTATTCTTCTCATTTGTCAGCCTTATAATCACTTTATTAGGCGTCTATTCGGCAATCACACTGGATACGGAACGCAGACAAAAGGAAGTGGCAATCCGTAAAGTAAATGGTGCAGGATTGAAACAGATTATCATATTGTTTGCCCGTACGTATATTTATCAGCTTGTACTCTCGGCAACAATGGCATTTCCTTTATGTTATGCCATACTGCAGTTATGGAAAAACATGTATATCGTATTCTTTAATGATGGCCCGCTATTTTGGATTTCAATCTTCATAATCGTAGCTGTCATTACTACTCTGACTATTATTTTCCGTATTCTGAAAATAGCAAGGACAAATCCGGCAGAAGTCATTAAAAACGAATAAGAAAATATATTTACCTAAAGATTATGACCATACTTACAATCCTAAAAATAATTACCCGCAGTTGGTGGAGAAACAAAGTTTTCTTCTTCATTTCTATAGTCAGTCTGGCTATAGGGCTAGCATGTACAAACTTGCTGTTCACCTATTATGTACATGATTACAATATAGAGAGTGGCAATCGGGACAAGAACCGTATTTTCTGTCTGCGTCAGGATAATCCGATGCAGGACGGAAGCAAGGTGGCCTATGCTGATGCCAATATTCCCCCTATGCTGAAAGAAAAATATGCAGAAGTGGAAGACTACCTGCGTATCAATTCTCTGGTTCCACAATATTGTAAATATGGAGGGGAGATTTACCACGATATAACCTTTATATCTGCCGATACTACTTTGCAACATTTCTTCCACTATCATCCCATTGCCGGTAGTTTAAAGCAAGTATTGGAACAACCGGGCAAAGTAGCACTCAGTGAAGCTTTTGCACATAAACTGTTTGGAGATAAAAATCCATTAGGAGAATTGCTGGAAATAAAAACCATGACTGATACCCAAAGTTATGAAGTGGCAGCCATATTAAAGTCACGGTCACAATCATTGCTCCAATTCGACATGATTACCGGGAATAACAAAGACTTTTGGGGTGGAATGACGTTTCTGAAACTAATTCCAAATACCGATGCCCAACAGTTTACCGAAAAAATCAACCACGACAAAATTCCCACTTTGAATTCCGGAAAAGACACAATATTACGTCGACCCTCTGTCCGACATCTACTTTACTACACCGGACTACGATACACAACAACCTCTGCCGTATATCAATCAAAGTAATGTGCAATTATTGTATATCAGCCTTGCTGCCGCCTTGTTGGTACTTATCATAGCCTGCTGCAACTATACCAACATGAGCCTGAGCCGTGTATTGCAACAGCTCAAAATGATACATGTGGAGAAACTGATGGGAAGCAGCTTGAAGGATATCCGCATCCAACTGTTTGGTGATGCATTCCTCACTGTGCTGCTGGCATTCGGATTATCTTTACTCATCATCAACGACTGTCTGTCTTTTTTCAATGGATTATTTGCATCCCATTTAAACGTACATTTCTTTTTCAGCCTACAGATGCTACCCTTGTTAGTGCTCTTTGTACTAGTTATGTCCATTGTCCCTGCCTGGTATATCAGCCATAGACTTTCACAACTCTCATTCAGCGAATACAAGACGCTTTACGGAGGTAAAAAGAAACAACGTTTCATAGCTTTGCTGATCATTCTTCAGTTTTCCATTTCTATAGGCTGATATTCGCTACTCTCGTTGCCAATGAACAAATCAATCTCATCAAGGAACGGGCCTACTGTTACGAAAATCGGATTGAAATAGGAGATTTCAATGCCGCACCGGCTACAATACTTAAAGAAGAGCTGGAGAAACATGTACAAGGAATAGAGTCCATCGCCCTGTCACAAGGTCCATATTGAATTCATGGATACGTGAGCTATCCATCAAACAAGCCGACGGTACGGAAAAAAGTTCCTACCTATTAATGCTGTATAGTGATGCCAATCTGGTAAAAACGATGGGGTTCAAACTCTTGTCCGGCAACGCTCCCGAACAACTGCAAAAACAATATGCCTATCCTGCACTGGTCAACGAAAGCTATGTCAGAATGCTGATTCCAGCAGGAATAAATGCCATTGGAAAACCTTTGAAAGAATTTGACCAGTCTGCCGATTCTTTATACATCATCGGCGGTGTATTAGAGGACTTCCCGTTCAGTTCATTGGAAAATGAAATTACCCCGGTCATACTTTACCTTCCACCTACAGAGAGAATGTCGGGTGCCAACTATCTGCAGATTAAGCTGATTGAAAGCAATAAACAAGAAACACTACATCAAATAGCCCAAATATGGGAAAAGATGAATGAAGGGGAGATATTTCAATACACAGACATGCACCAAGACTTTATGAAACGCAATGGTAAAGTCTTGTCTCTCTCCAAACTCCTTATCGCCTATTCTCTGATTGGCTTGATATTGACCTGCTTCGCTTATTCGGCATTTCATGGTATGCCACTCGCCAGCGTATCCGCGAAATCAGCATTCGCAAGATTCATGGAGCAACATCCCGACAAATCGTGCTGTTGCTGAATAAACCATTCTGCCTGCAAATTCTGCTTGCATATATTCTAGCTGTCCCCATTGTCTATTGGCTCATGCACCATTGGCATGAACAGTTTGCCTATAAAGCCCCCTTCACCGTTATGGACTTTCTATTGCCACTATGTATTGTCTGGATAATATCTGCCGTCACAGTGTGTCTGCAAAGTTATTTGCTGAACAAAACAAATCCGATTGACTGCATCAAATCCGAGTAAGAAATAATATATTTATAACCCATAAAAACAAAGCATTATGATTAAGACAGTAAACTTACAGAAGATTTTCAAGACCGAGGAAGTACAGACTCTGGCTTTGAACGACGTAAACATTGAAGTGAAAGAAGGGGAGTTTGTTGCTATCATGGGACCTTCAGGCTGCGGAAAATCCACTTTACTGAATATCCTCGGTCTGTTGGACAATCCTACATCCGGAGAATATTACTTGAATGGGACGGAAGTATCCAAATATACAGAAGCCCAACGTACCAACTTGCGTAAAGGAGTCATCGGCTTTGTATTCCAAAGTTTCAACCTGATTGATGAGCTGAATGTATACGAAAACATCGAACTGCCGCTACTCTACATGGGCATTCCTGCCACCGAACGCAAGCGCCGGGTGGAAACCGCTATGGAGCGTATGGCAATCATGCACCGCAGCAAGCACTTCCCGCAACAATTGTCCGGCGGACAACAGCAACGCGTGGCAATCGCCCGTGCAGTCGTATCAAACCCTAAACTGATACTTGCCGATGAGCCTACCGGTAACCTCGATTCAAAGAACGGAAAAGAGGTAATGGAACTACTGAATGAACTGAATAAGGAAGGCACTACGATTGTCATGGTGACACACTCACAACATGATGCCGGATTTGCCGGACGTATCATCAATCTGTTTGACGGGCAGGTAGTGACGGAAGCTAACTTATAATTCACGCTTCTCCCGATTATATGCAGGTTGCAATGTTTTTTCCATTGTAATCTGCATGTTTTTTTTGGAAATAGCTTTCCTTTTTTTTGTTTCTGTCGTCCGAAATGCCTAATATTGCTACCAATAAACTTTTTACTTCCACATTTTAAATAACAGAAAATGAAAACATACACACCGTCCCCTTTGAACGCAGAAAATATCACTTTACCGGATAATTTGACGGAACTCACAGAAGCCATGGCACGCAATGTGCATGAAGTATGGGCTTTGGGAAGAGTGAAAGAAGGATGGAAATACGGAGAGACACGCAATGATGAATTAAAGACACATCCCGGACTTGTACCATACGAAGAGTTACCGGACTCAGAACGAGAATACGACCGGCAAACAGCCATACAGACACTGAAACTGATTATGAAACTGGGATTCGACATACAGAAGAATAATAATCCAATATCTATTATAGTACTATGAGGACGAGTGAGAACAAGTATTATCCTATCCGGCACTGGTGGAAATTCGTGATTCCTGCCTTTATCATTCTCTTTCTGGTTGCAGCATTGATTGTGACATGCACTACATTCCAAAACCTTATTCAATTCTTTCCATCGCGTGGAATGACCTACCTGATGACACTCCATGCCATCATTTCCCTTAGCGTATGCATCTGTTTTTTTCTATGTATCAAGAGATTAATAGATGTATTCTCATTGAATCTGGAACAAGAAAGAAACATTCTTGCATCCTTGTATCAGGAAAAAGAAAAACGGGAGATTATCAATAACGATGAGAAAGAAATCAATAAACTGAAAGAGAATATCAGAAAAGAATTGAAACAAGAAACTGAAAAAAAGGAAACTGCCTAATGACAAAACAAATATGAATCTGCTAACAAGACTTTTTGCCCTTCATTTTGACCGCTCTTTTTCCGGAAAGGATGGAGGCAGCTTGCTTGGCTTTTCGGAGTCATAGTAACTGTTTTCTTATTGATATATCTGGTAAGTTTTGCATTTATCTTTCCTGAGCCGTCTCTTGAAGAATGGACCGGTATTGATAAAGACGTACCTATGGGGCGTTTGCTTCAGTTGATTTGTCTGTTCATTGATCCGGGGAATATTGTGGAAGTACCACCTTATCTGCGTTGGTTCTCTCTATTGGTCGTAGTGCTGGGATTAATTTTGTTCTGCGGATTATTGATATCCGTAATCTCCAATATGCTGGAACGCAGAGTTGAGCGATATCGTGAAGGCGATATCGTTTACCCTTTGCAAAACCACATCGTCATTATCGGTTTTGACAACATGGTCCCCACTCTTATCCACAAATTTGCGATGACACACATTATGGGAATTGCCATATTCTGATTCAGAGTACCCAACCGGCACAAGAAATCCGTAGCAAAATCCATACGGAACTGGATGCCAAAAATGAAAAAAAGAATTGTGGTGCTGCGTGCCCGGCGCGACTCTATCGAGGAGTTGGAAAAACTCTATACTACCAAAGCGCGCGAAGTATTCCTTATCGGAGAGAGGAACGAACATGACCATGACTCACTGAACATAGACTGCCTGAAAAAGATAGTTGACATTCATAAACGATGCAATAAATGTTCCCTCATACCATTCACCGTTCTTTTCGAATATCAGACTACTTTTGCCGCTTTCCAACTGACCGATTTGTCTGCCGAATGGAGAAAATATATAGAATTCCATCCCTTTAACTTCTACGAGGGCTGGGCCAAAAAGATATTGGTAAGCCGGCAATACGGAAAAGGGGAGAACTGTATTGAATATCCTCCTCTCGACCGTGAGGCAATAACCTATGAAAGCGAAAAGCATGTTCATCTTGTTATCATCGGTATGAGCCGTATGGGAGTGGCAATAGGAGTGGAAGCTG
>ENA-OQAA01000916-OQAA01000916.1-human-gut-metagenome-genome-assembly--contig:-NODE-916-length-17546-cov-2.079511_pt1 | contig 17546 bp, 29 predicted proteins | sample MGYA00242489_ERZ504515 | MGnify/ENA primary metagenome ERZ504515 (study PRJEB26092, sample SAMD00036237) | human gut metagenome | host: Homo sapiens | study: EMG produced TPA metagenomics assembly of... | reverse complement strand
TTATCTATTCAACGAATGAATTCTCAATTTTAATTTTCAATGAAACGATTATGGGCAGAGCGAAAATAAAAAAGAAAAGTACGTTCATCGATATGACGGCGATGAGTGACGTAACTGTACTGCTGCTGACCTTCTTCATGCTGACTTCTACGTTCGTGAAGAAAGAGCCGGTACAAGTAACGACTCCCGCCTCTGTATCCGAGATTAAGATTCCGGAGACAAATGTACTCCAGATATTGGTCGATCCGAGCGGAAAAGTATTTATGAGTCTGGACAAGCAGTCCGACTTGCGCGAAGTGCTGGAAGCTATGGGGCAGGAGTATGGAGTGACTTTCACTCCGGAGGAAACTAAAAAATTCATGCTGGCGTCTACCTTTGGTGTGCCGATGAAGAGTATGAAGAAATACCTCGACTTGCCGCAAGACCAGCAAGATGCTGTATTGAAGAATGAGGGGATACCGACAGACAGTATTGACAATCAGTTCAAGGCCTGGGTACGCAACGCCCGTGCAGTGAACAGTGATTTGCGCATTGCCATCAAGGCAGATGCCAATACTCCTTATTCCGTAATAAAAAATGTGATGAACTCACTTCAGGACCTCAGAGAGAACCGGTACAACCTGATTACTTCTCTGAAGACCACAAGTGAAGAGTGACAAGCTACGAGTTACAAGTAGAACAAGAAAGGAAACATTATGGCTGAAATACAAGAAAGCGGCAACAAGAAAGGTGGAAAAAGCAAGCAGAAGAAAATGACTGTCAGGGTGGACTTTACACCTATGGTGGACATGAACATGTTGCTGATTACCTTCTTTATGCTTTGTACCTCACTGAGCAAACCTCAGACCATGGAGATAAGCATGCCGAGCAATGACAAGACCATCACCGAGGAGCAGCAGACCAAAGTCAAGGCTTCCCAGCCATCACGCTGTTGCTGGGGGATGACAACAAGTTGTATTATTACGAAGGGGAACCTAACTACAAGGACTATACTTCACTGAAGGAAACTACCTATCAGGCGGATGGTCTGCGGGCAATGCTTCTGCAACGTAATAGAGTTGCTGTGAACGAGGTGAACAGACTGAAGCAGCAGAAACTGGATCTTAAGATATCAGAGGATGACTACCGGAAACAGCTTTCCGAGATAAAAAGCGGAAAGGATACGCCGACAGTCATCATCAAGGCTACCGATAAGTCTTCGTACAAGAATCTGATTGATGCTCTCGATGAAATGCAGATATGTAATATAGGTAAGTATGTGATAACGGATATTGCCGAAGCCGACGAGTTCTTGATGAAGAACTACGAAAGCAAGGGCGAATTGTCCCAGAACATTGCTGAATGATGTGTAACACCCAAAGAAAGGAAAGAATATGGCTAAAGTAGATTTAAGCTCCCAAGCATGGTGTGACCTCGTGTTCAGTGGTAAGAACAAAGCATATGGAGCCTATAAGATGCGTGAGACCTCTCCCAGACGGCACAACATTGCCGTGATACTGGTAATTGTAATTGCATTGATAGGTTTCAGTATCCCTACGCTGATAAAGATGGCTACCCCCAAACAGAAAGAGGTGATGACCGAAGTGACTACCCTTCGCAGCTGGAAGAACCGGAAGTGAAGCAGGAAGAGATGAAGCGGATAGAGCCGTGGCCCCACCGCCGCCTGCATTGAAAAGCTCCATTAAGTTTACCGCTCCCGTCATCAAAAAGGATGAGGAAGTGAGGGACGAGGATGAAATAAAAAGCCAGACAGAACTGACGGAAACGAAAGTTGCCATCTCCATTGCCGACGTGAAAGGTAATGACGAGGAACACGGCAAGGACATCGCCGACTTGAAACAAGTGGTGACGCAGGCCGAACCGGAACCTGAAAAGGTTTTCGATATGGTAGAGCAGATGCCCCAGTTCCCCGGTGGTCAGGCCGAGATGATGCAGTTCATCAGCAAGAATATGAAGTATCCGACCATTGCCCAGGAAAACGGTACGCAAGGGCGTGTAACCTGCCAGTTTGTGGTAGGTGCCGACGGCAAGGTGCGTGATGTGAAAGTGCTGAGAGGTGTAGACCCCTATCTGGATAAAGAAGCTGTCCGTGTGATTATGTCCATGCCCAAATGGATTCCCGGCAAGCAGAATGGTAAGGCCGTATCGGTGAAATATACGATACCGGTGATGTTTAGATTACAATAAGTGTGTGTGTTATGAAAACGGTGAAACAACTTCAGCTTTCAGGCTTGCTGGTGCTGCTGACTCTGCTGTCTGCCTGCCAAAGCAAGCCCAAGGACGGACAAACGGATACGTATACCTCCGGTGTGATTGCAATTGCTGCGGACGAAAGTTTCCAGCCTATTGTGCAGGAAGAAATTGACGTGTTCGAAGGACTGTTCCCCTTGGCAGGAATTGTGCCCCGTTATGTGACGGAAGTCGATGCCGTCAACCTCTTGCTCAAGGACAGTCTGCGGTTGGCAATAACCAGTCGCAGACTGACTCCCGAAGAGATGAATTCCTTCAATAGCCGGAAGTTTTTTCCGCAGGAGATAAAGATTGCTACGGACGGGCTGGCATTGATAACCCATCTTGGCAATCCAGATTCATTGATTAGTGTGAAGGACATCCGCCGCATCCTGACGGGTGATGCGAAGCAGTGGAAAGATATCTATCCGGCTTCCCGTCTGGGGGATATCAGTCTTGTGTTTGACAACAAGAACTCCAGTACCGTACGTTTTGCTGTCGATTCCATCTGTAAGGGTGTACCGCTTTCCAGTCAGTTGAAAGCGTTGAAAACCAATAGGGAGGTGATTGACTACGTGGCCCGCACGCCTGATGCCATCGGTATTATCGGCGTGAACTGGCTGAGCGACCGGAATGACAGTACGGGGCTCTCTTTCAGTAAAGAGGTGCGGCTGATGTCCGTCAGTGCTGCTGACAAGGCCATGCCGGACAACAGTTACAAACCCTATCAGGCGTATTTGTATTACGGTGATTATCCGTTGGCACGCAGCATCTATGCCTTGTTGAATGATCCGCGGAGCGCACTTCCGTGGGGATTTGCCTCTTTCCTCGCTTCCGACCGGGGACAGCGGATTATATTGAAGTCGGGATTGGTCCCCGCCACCCAACCGGTGCGCGTGGTGAACGTCAAGGATGAATAACTAAAATGAATGCTAACATGAAACGTAGATTTGTATTTTGTTTGGGAGCGATGCTGTTTGCAGGTACGCTCGCCGCACAACGCCGGTGCCCGAATGGCAGGCGGGGGTGGATAAAGTAAAAAGTCTGATAAAGACGAATCCGGAGCAGGCTTCCGACGCAGCCGGAGAACTGCTGAAGGGCAAGAACAAGAAAAATGTGGAGCTTGTGACTTCCGTGGCCCGTGCCTATCTGGATGTAGGACAGCTGAAAGAGGCGGAAACCTATCTGGAGATGGCAAGAAAGGCCGACAACAAGGCTCCGGCAGTTTCTGTACTCGAGGGTGACATCGCTTTTGCCCGGAAAGATATCGGAAAGGCATGCCAGCTTTATGAGCAAGCCATCTATTTTGATTCGAATTATAAGGATGCGTATCTGAAATATGCGCAGGCATACAAGTCTGCCAGTCCTTCGCAGGCCATAGAGAAGCTGAACCAGCTGAAGGCCATAGCTCCGGATTGCCTGGAAGCAGACAAGGAGCTGGCGGAAGTGTATTACGCCACCAACCGTTTTGGCAAGGCTGCCGACACCTATGCCAAGTTCATCGATACTCCCGTGGCTACGAAGATGACATCCTGAAATATGCTTTTGCACTATTCCTGAACCACGACTTCGAGAAATCCTTGGCGGTGGCGCAGAAAGGTTTGCAGAAGAATGCCCGCCATGCCGCATTCAACCGGCTTGTGATGTACAACAATGTCGACCTCAAGCGTTATGACGAGGCAGAGAAGGCTGCCGATGCTTTCTTCAATGCTTCGGATAATGCCGATTATTCATGCTTGGATTACCGCTATCACGGTGCTCTGTTGAGTGCTCTGAAGAAATATGACCAGGCCATTGAGGAATATGGTAAGGCATTGGAGAAGGATGAGAGTCAGGTGGATTTGTGGCGTGAGATTGCCGATGCTTATGAATTGAAAAACGACTATACCCAAGCCATTGCTGCTTATAAAAAGTACTATGACTCGCTGGCACAAGATAAAAAGACGTCCGAAAACTTATTCCAGTTAGGGCGTCTGTACTACGGAGAGGGTACGTCCTCGGACACTCTCTCCGTTCAGTCTGCCGACCGCATGGCGGCATTGCAGGCTGCCGACTCTGTGTTCGCACTTGTTGCCGAACAAGCTCCCGACAGTTATTTGGGAGATATGTGGCGCGCCCGCACACACTCTGCCATGGACCCGAAACTACAGAGGGATTGGCGAAACCTTATTACGAGAAGGTGGTGGACGTACTGCTTGCCAAAAACGAACCGAGGTACAACTCTGCATTGATAGAGTGTTACAGTTATCTGGGCTACTACTATCTGTTGAAGAGTGACTATGCTACTTCGAAAGAGTACTGGAATAAAATTCTGGCTATCGACCCCACCAATGCCACAGCAAACAAGGCATTGGACGGCATCAAATAGCAATAATTTTAGTTGTTTGTCGTGTCGGGAGGAGTGGAGAGTGATTCTTAGCTCCTCCTTTTTTGTTGCAGGGTCCCCCTTGGAGGCAGTGATTGCTTGCGGTAGTCCGTGGGTGAAGTGCCTAAGTGTGTCTTCACATACTTCCCGAAAAAGGAGATGTTGGGGAAATCCTGATGCTCGGAAATCTCCTTGATAGACTTATTGGAATACTTCAGAAAATATTTGATGTCTTCGACCACATAATCGTTTATCCACTCGAAGGCTGTCTTTCCGCTGACCTTTTTGCAGACGGTGGAAAGATATTTGGGAGTAACACACAGCTTACCCGCATAATAGGAAATAGAACGTTTTTTCACCTCGGTGCAGGCCAGCAGGTCGAGGAATCTCTTGAATAGAATGTTGCTCCGCTTCACCATTTGGCTTTCGGGAGGGGTGCTCAACTGGTTTAAATCTGCCAGCAGCTCATACAGCATGGTGCGTATCAGCGACCTGATGACTTCTTTGTAGTAGGCTGCTCCGCTTGTTTCATTCGGGCACGTATCACCTTATAGTATAAATCGAACAGTTGCACTCTGTCCTTGTCAATGCGTACTACCGGATTCTGGCTGATATAGAAAGCCTTGTTCCATATGTCACTACTTTTATGAAGGTACTTCTGTGTAATCTGGGTCGACAGACAGAACATGGCGCCCTTGAAGTCGGAACTGGTTGTGCAATTGCTCAGAATCATATTGGGCATACAAATCAGCATCTCACCGGGTAGATAGCATATTTTTGGGTATTGATGTTTATCTGCAGTCTTCCTTTTACACAGACCACATAGATGTTTGCATTCAACTTGAAATACTTGTTGAAAAGCAAGTTCTTGAAATCTCCAAGTATAGCAATATCGTTGTCGGTATAGTCCGTACTTGTATATTCTGCTATATTGTATGTGTTAAGTTGGTAAATCTTTTCTTCGTTTTTCATATTCATGTCTTTAGCTCCTTTGCAAATGTAAAGCAAGTGGCAGGAAATATAGAGTCCTAAATGGATACAGAAGTGTCCTAATCTTCTTGCGTGTGAGGCTAATTTCGAACCAAAGAATAGAATTGTTCCTTTTTCTGAGCATTTTTTTTTCTTGAAACGCTTGTCGTATTGAAAAGAATGTCTACTTTTGCGGTGTACTATTATACTAATACACATAAACAATAAGATATTTAATTCATCCAAGCGTATGTTACAAGTAGAAAACATTTCATTTAGTTATCGCAAGGGGCGGAAAGAAGTCCTGAGCGATTTTTCACTTTCGCTGGAAGCCGGCCGGGTTTACGGTCTGTTGGGTAAGAACGGAGCCGGCAAGTCTACGTTGCTCTATCTGATGAGCGGTTTGTTGGCTCCCAAACGTGGGAGAGTGATGTATCATGATACCGACATGCGCCGCCGGTTGCCCGTCACGTTGCAGGACATGTTTCTGGTACCCGAGGAGTTCGAGCTGCCTCCTATTTCCTTGGTCAGCTATATTGAACTGAACAGTAAGTTCTATCCCCGTTTCAGCAAGGAAGACATGGTGAAGTACCTACATTTCTTCGAGATGGATATGGATGCTGATTTGGGAGCCTTGTCCATGGGGCAGAAAAAGAAAATCTTCATGAGTTTTGCGCTGGCCACCAATACTTCCCTGCTGCTGATGGATGAGCCTACCAATGGACTGGATATTCCGGGAAAGAGCCAGTTCCGCAAATTTCTGGCTTCGGGTATGTCGGACGACAAGACGATTGTCATTTCCACCCATCAGGTGCGTGACATTGACAAAGTACTGGACCATGTGCTGATTATGGACAACAGCCGCGTATTGCTGGACGAATCCACTGCCAGCATTTGCAGTAAGCTGTTCTTCTTGGAGAGTGACGACCGGGAGTTGGCTGCGACTGCCTTGTACACGCTTCCCTCCGTACAAGGCAATTTCTTGATGCTGCCCAATACGGAAGGTGAGGAATCGGAGATTAATCTTGAACTGCTGTTTGGCGCCGTACTTGCAGAGCCTGGGAAGATAGCGGAAATGTTTCACACTAAAACAAATGAATAATGATACGCGATACCTTTTTTAGTTTGCATCGCTTTGTGAACGTATGCCGCAAAGAGATGGTGGAGAATTGGAAGACCTATATACTCCGCTCGGTGATGGTCTACGGAATGTTGGCCATAGTCTTTGTCTGGAATGGATACTATCAGTATCACAATCTGGAAGCGGGAGCTGTGGGCATGGACTATCTGGGAGTTTGAGTCCAGATTCTTTCTTTGGGGACTTGTCATTTGGGGATGCATTAGCGCCTCGTTTACCATGGAAAGGATGAAAAGCAAGACGAGTCGTACCGTTGTGCTCATGACACCTGCCACCATGTTCGAGAAATTCTTTGCCCGCTGGCTGGTGGCTACCTGCGGCTTTATCTTGGTCTTTCTGATAGCTTTCAAGCTGGCGGACTTGACAAGAGTCGTCTTCTATCTTCTGGCCTACCCGGAGCTGCATGTCGTTCACTCCTTTCCGTTGTGGGAATTCTGCTGTAACACGAACTGTTTCTATGAGACGATAGGAAGCGGACCGGCTGTGGTGGGGATATTCCTGAGCTGCTACTTTTTCCTACAGTCTTTCTTCCTGCTGGGTAGTACGGTCTGGCCCAAAAATGCACTTATCAAGACTTTTGCGGCCGGTGTCTGCATCTTCGTTTCATATATCCTGATAGCTGTATTGTGCCTGAAGGCCATTCTGCCTAATAACTTCTTCATGACTGAGCCCTATATTGACAGAGAGGCATCGGGCGGCTGGCTGATTTTTATAACTTCGTTTTTCGCCCTTTTCAACTGGGTGCTTGCCTATTTCCGTTTCAAGGAGTCCGAAATCATTAATCGCTGGTAACTATGAACTTTAAGGAAAGCAAAGCCATCTACCTGCAAATAGCAGACCGCATTTGCGACGAGGTACTTCTCGGGCAATATCAGGAGGAAGAACGTATTCCTTCGGTACGGGAATATGCGGCTGTGGTAGAGGTCAACGCCAATACGGTGATGCGTTCGTACGACTACTTGCAGACGCAAGGAGTGATTTATAACAAGCGGGGTATCGGCTATTTTGTGTCGGTAGGTGCACGCAAGCTGATTCTCTCGTTGAGGAAAGAGTATTTTCTGAAGGAGGAAGTGGATTATTTCTTCAAGCAGATTTTCACGCTGGGCATCTCTGCCGAGGAGTTGTCCGGGATGTATCAGGAGTTTATCAAGAAACAAAAATAAAAGAAGACAGTTATGAAACGAACGACTTATATAATGATAGGAATGCTGGTTACCGGTGTGGCAATGGTATGCGGACTCATGTTCTATGTGGTGGACCGCAATGTCACTCAGAAAGATAATTTTATGGAAATCGGCGGAGAACGGAAAACGGTGCAGCTGCCCTCGTGCAGGGTGTTGAAGCTGACACAGCCTCCGGTGGTGTGGAAACAGAAAAAAGAAGGTATTGTGGAGGCAGAGCGTATGTTCTCGTTCGGGGAAGTGCCGTTGGAGGTAACTGCCGGAGACTCTTTGCAGCAGGGCAGTTTCTCCTATGCAGGGGATATGGAGGCTTTTATGTCGATGACTTCCGTTGGCGATACCCTGCTCGTCACCTTTGACTTTCCGGAGGATAAGCTGGAACAGCATCTTCAGAATGACATTTGGATAAGGGTTCGTTCAGAAGGGATGGAATTGCGGTTGCCTGCGGAGGTACAAGCGGTTGTGGTAGATGTGGAAGATATGGAAGCCAATTTCTACGGACTCCGTTGCGATACGCTCTCTTTCCGCACGCGATACCTTGCCCGGCTGGAAGATTGCCATGTCACTGCGCTTGCGGCGCAGGCGCAGAGCTTGCATCTCAACAGCGGCACAGTGCGCAACCTTTATCTGAATCTGGACGAGATAGCCGACTGGGATGTCAATACCGGTTCCTTCCATATCGATACGGAGCATCTGTCCGGCAGTCGCTATCATCGTTGTCTTTTGCAGAAGAATGAATGCCGCCGGGTGTTCTGGACACCGTTAAAGGATGATGCCTCTTTGAGTGTGGAGTTAAAACAAGCAGTTAAAATAGAAGTAGGTGAGTAGCCATAATACGAAATGACTTATCTTTGCACATGAATCAAAAAGTGTAGAGTATATGGCCTTGCAATTGGTATTCGTATTGGTAGCTATCATTATAGGCGCCCGCTTGGGCGGCATTGGACTAGGTGTAATGGGAGGGATAGGTCTGGCAATTCTGACGTTTGGTTTCGGATTACAGCTACATCACCTCCCATTGACGTTATGTTGATGATAGCCGCCGTCATTTCTGCCGCATCCTGCATGCAGGCGGCTGGCGGACTGGACTATATGGTAAAGCTGGCGGAACGGTTGTTGCGGAAGAATCCTTCGCAGGTCACCATCTTGAGCCTATTGTGACCTATTTGTTTACTTTTGTTGCCGGCACGGGACATGTGGCATATTCGGTGCTTCCCGTGATTGCCGAGGTTGCCACGGAGACCAAGATTCGTCCCGAGAGGCCACTGGGCATTGCGGTGATTGCTTCGCAGCAGGCTATTACGGCAAGTCCCATTTCGGCTGCCACCGTCGCACTGCTTGGGTTGCTGGCGGGATTTGATGTCACCTTGTTTGATATTCTGAAATAACGATTCCTGCTACCATTATCGGGGTACTTGTGGGCGCCTTGTTCTCCATGAAGGTGGGCAAGGAGTTGGCAGACGACCCGGAGTACAGAAAGAGGTTGACCGAAGGCTATCTTGATGTCAAGAAGGTGGAGATAAAGGATATACACAATAAACGGCATGCCGTCTTGTCTGTGCTTATCTTTATCCTTGCCACTGTTTTTATCGTGTTCTTTGGTTCGTTCGACAGTTTGCGTCCTGCCTTCGTGATAGACGGCGAGACGGTGAGACTCGGCATGTCTGCCATTATCGAAATCGTGATGCTCTCTGCCGCCGCCCTCATCTTGCTGCTGACTCGCACCGACGGCATGAAGGCAACGCAAGGTTCCGTCTTCCCGGCAGGCATGCAGGCGGTGATTGCCATATTCGGCATTGCCTGGATGGGAGATACTTTTCTTCAGGGAAACATGCTTCAGTTGACCCAGTCTATCGAGGAGTGGTGAGCAAATGCCGTGGCTGTTCGGGATAGCCTTGTTTGCCATGTCGATTCTGCTTTATAGCCAGGCCGCCACTGTGCGCGCACTGATGCCTTTGGGCATCGCTTTGGGCATTTCGCCTATGATACTGGTTGCTCTGTTCCCGGCCGTAAACGGTTACTTCTTTATTCCCAACTATCCCACCGTAGTAGCAGCCATTAATTTCGACCGTACCGGAACTACCCGTATCGGCAAGTATGTGCTGAACCACTCGTTCATGCTTCCCGGACTTGTTTCGACTGGCGTTGCCATCGGGCTGGGGTTGCTTTTCATCAGGATATTCTAAGGGAAACCGCTGCTTTCAATCCGTTGTATATAGGGCTTTGTTTACTTGTGTATAGGGGAGTGTTCCCTTTTACTCATTGCCTTATCAGCGCCTAATGGTCGTGCGGCAATCTGCTGACGGCTGTTAAGCGAGTTGTTGATGGCCGTTAGGCGATTGCATCATGGCCGTTGCATACTGTTGATTCCTTATGTCCGACGTAATAAATACCTTCATTCTCTGAATAAAGCACAGAGGAAAACAGTATTGAAGTCTTGGCTTTGTGTGGCTGTACGCATTTGTTCTGATTGCATTTGAAGGGGGAGGAGATGGAATTAATACCGTGTTTGCAGGATATTGATTTCGTGCAGGTATGATTTAAATAAGATGTGATACAAGAAATTAATGACTTGTGTTACTTCATGTTAGTTTCTTGTGTGTCAGTATTTCTGTTTGTGAAACGGTGTGGAAGCAAATTTTGCTTCCACACTTTTGAGTTGCTTCCACCGCATCTGTAATGCCGATGAATAAAGGGATGTGGAGAGGAGGTGGAAGTGTGGAAGCAATTTGCACAAACATTATTTGCGCAAACATTTTTTTCTGTCCTTGATGGGAATTAAAAAAAATGAGGATAAACGGCCTTTAAACCTTTTATCCTCATTGTAGTTGCGGAGATCCGACTCGAACGAATGACCTTTGGGTTATGAGCCCAACGAGCTACCAACTGCTCCACTCCGCGATGTTATCGTTTTGTGGGTGCAAAGGTACGGCTTTTTATTTAATATGCAAATAAAATGCATGATATTTTTGAGGTTAAGTGGATTTTAATGAGTAATATGTTGATAAATAGAACGATAATAAGCCTACTTTTTTTTTTCTTCCTTTTTTAGGGCTGTTCATTAATAAAATGAATGTTTTCTTGTAAGATATGCGGAAATGTCTTACTTTTGCTCAAATAATAAAGCAATGTGCAATTAATCTATGACCGTATCGAAGACAAAAGCTAAATTAGTGGACGTTGCCCGTCAGCTGTTTGCAAAGATGGGTGTTGAAAATACCACGATGAATGATATTGCCCTCGCTTCAAAGAAAGGTAGGAGAACGCTCTATACCTATTTTAAGAGCAAGGAAGATATCTACTTGGCTGTTGTTGAGTCGGAGCTGGATATTCTTTCGGATATGATGAAGCACGTGGTAGAGAAAGATATTCAGCCGGACGAGAAACTGATGGAAATGATTTACACTCATCTGGATGCGGTAAAAGAGGTTGTCTTTCGGAATGGTACTCTTCGTGCCAATTTCTTTCGGGATATTTGGAGAGTGGAGAAAGTGCGCAAACGTTTCGATGCTACAGAGACCCAGCTTTTCAAGGAGGTTCTGCGTGAAGGTATGGAGAAGGGTGTTTTCCAGATAGATGACTTGGATATGACTGCCGAGATTGTGCATTACAGTGTCAAAGGTATTGAAACACCTTATATCCGCGGCCATATAGGGGCCAATCTGGACGATGCGGTACGCGATACTTACGTGACCCGTCTGGTACTTGGTGCATTGGGAAAGAAGTAAGAATACATTTTATAAATAATTTTAAAATAATATGGGATTATTAGATGGAAAAACAGCCATTGTGACAGGTGCTGCACGCGGCATCGGCAAGGCTATCGCTTTGAAGTTCGCTCAAGAAGGAGCAAATATTGCATTCACTGACTTGGTGATTGATGAAAATGCCGAGGTACGGCAAAAGAATTGGAAGCTTTGGGAGTAAAGGCAAAAGCTTATGCCTCCAATGCAGCAAACTTTTGAAGACACTGCCAATGTAGTGGCAGAAATCCATGCAGACTTCGGTCGCATTGATATTCTGGTAAACAACGCCGGTATCACCCGTGACGGTCTGATGATGCGTATGAGCGAACAGCAATGGGATATGGTTATCAATGTCAACCTGAAATCGGCATTTAACTTTATCCATGCCTGCACACCCATCATGATGCGCCAGAAGCGGGTAGCATTATCAATATGGCATCTGTGGTAGGTGTTCACGGCAATGCCGGCCAGGCCAACTATTCTGCTTCCAAAGCCGGTATGATTGCTTTGGCCAAGTCTATCGCTCAGGAGCTGGGTTCTCGTGGAATCCGTGCCAATGCCATTGCTCCGGCTTCATCATGACAGCCATGACCGACGCCTTGTCTGAAGAGGTGAAGGCTGAATGGTGCAAGAAGATTCCTTTGCGTCGTGGCGGCACACCCGAAGACGTGGCAAATATCGCTACTTTCCTGGCTTCTGATATGTCTTCTTATGTATCCGGTCAGGTTATTCAGGTAGATGGTGGGATGAATATGTAATTTAATGATTAATGATTAGTGATTAATGTTTAATGAGAAGTTGGGTGTTAGTCATTAATCATTAATCACTAATCATTAAACATTAACAACCGATGACTGTCGTATACGAAGACAATCATATCATTATAGTCAACAAGACCGCTTCCGAGATAGTTCAGGGAGACAAAACGGGTGATACACCGCTTTCGGAAACTGTAAAGCAGTACCTGAAAGAGAAGTACAGCAAGCCTGGAAATGTCTTTATCGGTGTCGCTCACCGGCTGGACCGCCCCGTGAGCGGTCTTGTTGTTTTTGCCAAGACCAGTAAGGCACTGTCGCGTCTGAACGAGATGTTCAAGAATAGCGAGGTGAAGAAGACTTACTGGGCAGTAGTGAAGAACTTGCCCCGCGAGGAAGAGGGGGAATTGGTGAACTATCTGGTGCGAAATGAGAAACAGAACAAGAGTTATGCATACGACAAGGAGGTGCCGGGCAGCAAGAAAGCGATTTTGCATTACCGGCTCATCGGGCGGTCGCAGAACTATTATCTGTTGGAAATAGATTTGAAAACCGGACGCCATCACCAGATACGTTGTCAGTTGGCAAAGATGGGCTGTCCCATCAAGGGAGATTTGAAGTATGGTTCGCCCCGCTCCAATCCCGACGGCAGCATCTGTCTGCATGCGCGGTATATCCGTTTTGTGCATCCGGTGTCCAAAGAACTGATAGAAGTGGAGGCGCCCGTTCCTCCCGGAAATTTATGGAATGGTTTTGAAACGATTTAATCTTACAGTAATGAAGAAAATCACAGTTTTGTCGGGTTTGCTGCTCCTTGCGGGATTGGCTGCCCAAGCTCAGGAAAGAGTTGCTGAGTATAACGTGCGTCCGGCCGTTACGGTGCGCACTCCCCTCCAGGGCGATAGTATCAACTTCAAGGGAGACAAGTTTACTACCGGCAATCTTCTGAAGACGAAGGTCAGTCTCGACTTCGACGGAGGTCGGTACGAACGTATGGTTGCTGATACGGCTGGATATGTAACTGTGGCAAAGGCGGACAAGGACAATCTGTTCTATCTGTTTGCTACCAATCTGCGTGCGGAGCGTTTCATGAAGGCAAGCTGAATGTATATTCTCCTGCCCGTTTTGAGGTGTTTGTAAACGGTGAATCCAAGCAAGTCAAGGAGACAGCGGAGGACAGCTTGTCGCAGGTCCGTCCTACGGCTGTCAGTTTGCGTATGGACCCCGAAGCGGATTATGAGATTGTCATCAAGTTGCTTTCAAGCGCGGACGACAAGATGCAGCCGATGCTGAAATGCGAATTTGAAAAGGAAAAGGACTTTGCCGATGTAGCCTGCCGGATGGCACCGGACATGAAGAGACGTTTCTCTTTGTTCAACACCAATTTCGGCTCCCGAGCGAGCAGGGTTTCTCTTTCGCCCAACGGCAAGTATCTGCTGACCCGCTATTCGGACAATTACGACGTGAAGCGTTCCAGGACCCGTTGTGAGCTGACCGAGGTAAAGACCGGCCGGGTGATATTGCCCAATGCCAATGAAAAGATGAACTGGATGCCCAACAGCAACAAGCTCTATTATACGGTTATGGGCGAGGAGCAGAATGACCTGGTTGTGTTCGATCCCGCCACGATGCGTGAGGAAGTGCTGCTGAAGAATGTTCCCGAAGGATATTTCAGCTGGTCTCCTACAGAAGACTATCTTATCTATATGCTCACGGACGAGGCGAAAAGGTGAGTGGCCCGTTGAAACGTCTCTTGCATCCGGACGACGTATCCCCAATTCTCGTGACCGCTATTATCTCATGAAATACGATGTGGCGACGGGACTTTCCGAGCGCCTGACCTACGGTAGTCACAACGTCTATCTGAATGATATTTCCCCGGATGGCAAGAAACTGTTGTGCAGCACTTCCAAGCCGGACATCACTCGATGCCCTTTCTCCCTCTCTTCTCTTTTCGAGATTGATTTGACCACCTTGCAGGCAGATACGCTGGTCGCCTGGGATGCTTATCTGGGAAGTGCTTCTTACTCTCCGGACGGGAAGCAGCTTCTGGTGACGGGCAGTCCGTCTGCTTTCGGAGGCATTGGCAAGAATTGCGGTGAACATCCCATAGCCAATGACTTTGATACCCAAGCATTCATTATGGATTTGGCTACAAAGAAAGTGCAGGCTATCACGCGCGATTTCAATCCTACGGTGTCTCTCGTGCAGTGGAACCGTGTGGACGGATGTATCTATTTCGATACGACTGATGGGGATTGCAGGCATATCTACCGTTATGTTCCGAAGACGGGCGGCTTTGAAATGCTTCCGCTTGAAGAAGATGTGATTACTCCTTCACGCTGGCCAATGACAATCCGGTTGTGGCTGCCTATGTGGCGGAGGAAACACCAGCACGGGCGTAGCTTATACGTACGACACGAAGAAAAAAGTTTCTACCTGCTTGCCAATCCCATGAAGCCCATCCTCGATAAGATTGAGCTGGGACAGATGGAAGAGTGGAACTTACAGCTTCGGACGGTACGGAGATAAAGGGAATGGTTTGTCTGCCGCCGTCTTTTGACCCGAACAAGAAGTATCCGCTTATCGTATACTATTATGGAGGAACGACTCCTACAACCCGCGGTATAACTTCCCCGTACTGTGCACAGTTGTTTGTCGTCACGTGACTATGTGGTTTATGTTATCCAGCCAGTGGTGCCATCGGGTACGGCCAGGAGTTCTCTGCACGCATGTCAATGCATGGGGTGAGCGTACGGCCGATGAGATCATTGAAGGTACGAAGAAATTCTGTGCAGCCCATCCGTTTGTCAACGATAAACGTATCGGATGCCTGGGTGCCTCTTATGGAGGATTCATGACGATGTATCTGCAGACTAAGACGGACATGTTTGCTGCCGCTGCCTCGCATGCTGGCATCAGCAATGTAACGAGCTATTGGGGCGAGGGTTATTGGGGATATTCCTATAACTCTGTTGCGGCAGCCGATAGCTATCCTTGGAATAATCTCGATTTGTTTACGAAGTATGGAGCATTGTTCAATGCGGACAAGATTAATACCCCTCTGTTGTTGCTGCATGCACGGTAGATACAAACGTGCCTATCGGTGAAAGTATCCAGTTGTATAATGCGCTGAAGATATTGGGCAAGCCGGTGGAATTTATTACCGTGGACGGTGAAAACCATTTTGTACTTGATTATGCAAAACGTGAATTGTGGCACAATTCAATTATGGCTTGGTTTGCCCGCTGGCTGCAGGATAGTCCGGCATGGTGGAATGACCTTTATCCGGAAAGACATTGGTGATTTCTTAGTTGATAACTGTCAACTATCAATTTAAAAAGCCGTTTCCCAGAATAGACAAGGAGGAAACGGCTTTTTTGTTGTAGTGTGCTTACTGTTATTGGGCCACTTTTGCTGTGTCTTGGACGTCTCGCTTTCTGCAAAGTATCCGTTACCACAGTGTCGTTAGACAAGGTTGTTGTCTTACTCGGCTGTTCTACCGGAGCCTTAGCTTGAGCCAAGAACGTTCCACCACAAACAAACATAAACAGGGCTGCTACTAATACTAATTTTTTCATAATTCATTTGCTTTTAGGTTGGTATATCTTATTGTTAAGTCTAAGTGCTTGCTTGTTGTAGCGCTTGTTGCTTACGTCTGATATAGGTCAAATGGTGTGCCAGAAAGAGTGTATACTGGATAATACTCTGATAATTAGCGATATATGTTTCTATGCAAAGTGTGGCATAGTGTGGAAAAGTGTGGAATGTGTGGAGGAGAGTGTGGAATAATTCCACACCCTTTAGTCGGATATGTTATAAAGCTTCAACTTGTTGTACAGCGTTTTGCGGTCAATGCCCAACAGTTGTGCAGCGCGGCTCTTGTTGTTTCCCGTCTGCCGCAAGGCTTCGATGATTTGATGCTTCTCTGCCTCCTCATTGCGGAGAGGGATACCGATGATGGCCGGTGCGGGTTCTTTCAGTTCATTCAGTTCGTTGATAGTAATGAATTTGCCTTGTGCCAGCAAGGTTGCACGGCGTACCATATTCTTCATTTGGCGTAGATTGCCGGGCCAGGGATATTCCAATAGGGCGCGGGATGCCTTGTCATCAAAGCCGGTCAGTTGCTTGTCCATTTCGCGGTTGGCCTGGTCCAGAAAGAAATTGGCAAAGAGCAGGATGTCTTCACGGCGGTCTTTGAGTTGCGGCATGCGTAGGGTGAATTCATTGATACGGTGATATAAATCTTCACGGAACGCCCCTTTTTCGATGGCTTGCTCCAAATTTTCGTTGGTGGCGGATACCAGACGTATGTCCACGCTTATCTCTTTGTTTGTAACCTACCGGACGTATCTTGCGCTCTTGCAAAGCACGCAGCAACTGTATTTGCACTTCATAGCTCAGATTACCTATCTCATCCAGGAAGATGGTACCGCCGTTGGCTTCGACGAAAGCGCCCGTTTTGTCGGTCAGTGCGCCGGTAAAGGCGCCCTTTATGTGCCCGAAGAACTCCGAAGCGGCCAATTCTTTGGGAATAGAACCGCAATCGATGGCTACAAACGGCTGGTCGGCACGCTTGCTGAGCTGGTGGATGCGGTGAGCTACGTATTCTTTGCCCGTTCCGCTGGCACCATTGATGAGTACAGACATATTGGTAGGTGAAACCAGTTTCACATAATTGTAGAGTTGTTTGGCTGCGTCGCTCTCTCCCTCAAGGAAGTCGGAGGAGGACAATGAGCTTCTGCACCCTTCAGAGGCTGATTTTCATCTTGTCGGAATGCATCGTCTGTTTGGGTGAAACGGATGGTCTGTTTGGGGTAAACGCATCATCTGTTCGGGACGAATGCATCATCTGTTTCAAAGCGGAGGATGATGCATTCAAGGCTTCGCCTATTTTTTCAGTAATTCGTCCGGGTTCACAGGTTGGCAATGTAATCGCAGGCTCCCAGTTTCATGGTTTGGACGGCCGACTGTATGTCAGCGTATCCTGTCATGATGATAAGCGGTATTTGCAGGCCGTGTTCGCCCAGCCATTTCAATAAGTCAATGCCATCCTTGTCGGGCAGGCGCAGGTCAGACAATATCAAGTCTACGGTTTCCGACTCAATATGTTTTTGAGCACGGGCAATGTTGCTGGCAGAGGTTACTTGGAAACCTTTTTTG
>ENA-OQAA01000915-OQAA01000915.1-human-gut-metagenome-genome-assembly--contig:-NODE-915-length-17615-cov-1.676750_pt1 | contig 17615 bp, 20 predicted proteins | sample MGYA00242489_ERZ504515 | MGnify/ENA primary metagenome ERZ504515 (study PRJEB26092, sample SAMD00036237) | human gut metagenome | host: Homo sapiens | study: EMG produced TPA metagenomics assembly of... | reverse complement strand
ATCCTTCAGTACCCAGCGCCGTCACATCGTTTGCCACACGCGTACCGGCTGCAGGCAGGAAGATGGAATTACCATTAGGACCGGTGAACTTGAAACCTGTCACTCCATTCTGCTCAGTCCACTCTTTCTGGCACAACGTGAAGAGTTCCTCGAAATCATCGGCAGTAGGCAGTGTGGCACGCCCTTGAAATGCACGGAAAGCCAAGTCGGAAGCCGTTTTATAAGTATCGGCCGAAGCATAGTCGGCAGGGTCGATGCTATTGTTGCATCCGGTCAGGTCACCGAATCCGAAAAGGCCACCCAGTCCAGTCTCGCTCTTGGCACCCACATTGAAGCGAGCCCACTTCACGGAGAGTCCCAGGTCGACAAGGTCATTGTCGAGATCGAAGTCATAGGCAGGAGTAGTGAAGCTCTTCACCTCACCATACACAATGCCGCTACCCAGATTGAGGTAAGCCGCATAATAGTATTGCGTTTCGGGCACCAACCCTTCATGGACGAATGAATAGCTGTCCTTAAGTTCCTCACTCTTCACTATAAGGCCTGCACGAACCGCTTCTACATCGGATGAAGTAGAGATAACAACACCACAAGTAGCATCGGCCGTAGCATCGGTCAATGTCCCACCCAATACAGCCGAGGCGAAGTCGACAGATGCGGCATCGGCAGTAGCCACCTTGGCATCGGTGGTGAGCAAGCTTTTCACCTCACCTTTGTAATACACCTTACCCTGCAAGCATACATAAGCCTGATAATAGAGCGTAGAGTTATTGTTCAACCCGTTCAACTGAGCACTGAAGGCGCTACCGTCATAAGCAGCCTGCACGTCCTCGGGCAGGTTGTCTTGCGCAAAACCATAGAAGAAGCCGGTCTTATAGCTTCCGGCATCCATGCCATCCAACCCGGAGAGCGTGGCATGGAGTGTAGCGGTAGTGGCGGTCACATCGGACGACCCCGTCACCACCGACGATTCGTTCAGAATCGGGGTGGTGTGGATAGTATAGTCGTCATCTTCATTGCACGAAGCCAGCGAAAGGCCCAGTGCAAGTGAAAGTATTCCTAAATATATCTTTGTCTTCATATATACTAAATTCATTTAAGTGGTTATTCAATGGTCATCGAAATTATCTCAACCTTCACATCCGGCTGTCCGTCTTCGGTGGCAGCCACAGTAGCAAGTCCCTTATTCTGGATACCGATACAGATACAACTGCTTCCTTCGTAAGTCACAGTGGCACCGGTGGTATTGGTCACGGACACAGTCTGTACAGCTCCTTCGGCAGTATCAAAGGCCACGGCATGAGCCAAGTTGTAGCAGTCATCTTCCCAAGCATTTCCGATGTTATTGTCCATAATCACGGTCTTAGGAGTCGCGCCCTCGTTCCAAGTGATTCCACTCAGCACTTTGTACTGTATCTTCAGCGTCTGGTTCTTTTTCAACTTCACCTTCGTGATGTCGATCGGCCATCCCGCGTCACCACCGCCCCAAGGATTGTAGAACTGCAAGCGCAAACGATCGGGATTTCCGTCACCGAAAAGAATTTGTACCTTGCTGTTGTCTACCTTGATTTCAGTAGGCCCGGTAGGTCCGGTAGCGATAGGTTTGTAGTTGAGGTTGGCACAAAGATAAGAATCCACGGCTCCCTTGTCATTGGTCGTTGCAGGCACACCCATCTGGAAAGAGCTGGTGACATCGCAAGCCATTACGGTAAACTCGCTTCCCTTCACTTCCACCGTGCGCTTATCACCGGTAGCGGTGAGGACGGTTATCTCAACCGGATTGCCGTCGGCATCCATAAATTTCAATTTGCCGTCTTCAATGGCAAGCTTACCGGCATTGGTACCGTCATCCCATTTGTAGCCATCGGCCGTGCTGCTCAATACCAGCTCATAGTCGGCAATGGAAGCATCGGCACAGTGCCATGAAGAACCGTACTGTCCCTTCACTACGCTTTCCCAAGCAGCAGAACCACCATTCCACCATGTCCAGTCATAAGGTTCTTCATCATTGATGAGGAAGCGTGCCTCATTGCCCACATAGGTGACACCGTTGATTTCAGTAGTGAACAGTTTGGTTGCCAAATCTTCAATGGCAGGCTGTTGTACTTCGGCAGGCTGAAGCAAACCCGGATCTTCAGTCGGTATGATACTGGGGTCATTATAAGCCTCTTCGGAAATGAAGTTCCACACCAGCCACCACGGACCTTCGCTATTGGTACGCATCGTAGCTACCCTGCAGCAGATAAGGAGTACATTCTATAATCTTGATGTCGTTGGTATAGTTGGAACAGACATCATCAAAACCCTCGTTATGCAATGAATAGGTACCGCCATAGAAAGATATGACAGGGCGTTTCGGGTCAGACACATTCAAGTTGAAAGTTCCGGTGGCATCCGTCGTGCCCGAAGCAGCCACCCGATGAAGTTCCACCGTACAGCCTTTCACAGCATCCAGGCCGAAAGTGATGTACGACTGGAAATAGGGGTCGTCTGCCGGAATGAGCCACGATTGGATACCCGGATCCCAGTTGGGAGCCCAATTGGCGCTACCAATCATAAGGTCGGTAATATTGCTTCCATCATTTTTCACATCAGTGTGGCTCATGTACATCACCGGTCCCGAACAACGGCCAATACCAAAGTTCTTGTCAATGGGAACCCACTTACGGCTCTTGCCCACTCCACCTGCAAGGTTAGCCCAGATAGGGTCTTCGAGCATGGCAAAGTTATTGGTCTCTACCTTGAAGGTATATGGTTCGCCATATACCGGACCTGCCGGTGTGGAAGCGCCGAAAGTCACGCTATATTCTCCGGCAAAAGGAAGTGCCAAGTCAAGAGTGGTCTTTTGAGAAGGACCGCTTGGAGTGACCCACAAGGGAGTGGCTCCCTTGATGAGCGAAGTCAGATGAATCGTATTAGGATCATTGGCATCAGGGGTCACCGTATAGGCGATACCTTCCACCAAATCATCGGAAACATAGGTTTTTGCCCCCATCTCGTACTCTTCGGGCGAGCAAGCGGAAAATATCAAAGCCGCTCCTGCCAATATGGAAAAGAATGATTTAAGTCTCATATCTTATTGTTTTTATTTTTTATTTACTCTATTAATGGTACTCACCATCCGGGATTCTGCACAAGTACACTCTGTGAAAGGTTAATTTGATTATAAGGAATCTGGCTCAAGCCTTTGGTGGCTTTCACACGGTCGACCCGTATGGTTATTGCATCATCAGCGCCTCCACTCTTCACCTTGACACCATTCAAGCGAGCTTCTCGGCTGCCACGTCTATACCTTGACGCAGGAGATCCCAATAATTAATGCTTTCAAAAGCAAATTCAAGACGACATTCTTCCATAATAGCTTGTTGAGACACACTCTTAGCTTGATAGTTGGCCGATACTGTTCCGTTGTCATCAACCTGATAAGCACGCTTACGCACTTGGTCGAAATAAGTTTGCGCATTGGGGCTACCCAGTTCTGCGGCCATCAACAATACGTCGGCATAACGGATAATAACGTAGTCTTGGCGGTTCTGTGTCTGGAAGTCACCGCTACCATCCTGCTTACCGGCATGGCTTCCATCGGCATAGCAAAGGGGAGCATACTTCTTCACAGCATAGCGGTATATTCACGCCAGTCATTAAAACTGGTGGTAAAGTCGGCCGAACCGGTGATTCCTTCCCCTACCAAATCAATGATAGAAGCCGAACGGCGGAGGTCACCAGTGGGAAACGCTTCCACAAAATCAGGATTTACCGTCAATGCGCCCCATCCCTTGCAATAGGGAGCAGCATTAAGCTGGCGCATACCCAACATCACCTGCCAACGGTTGGAGTCATTATTCCCGTTATAATCCTGAGTAGCGGTAAATTTCAACGCAAGAATGGTTTCCTTGTTTCCATCACCGGCATATGTACCCTTCAAAGTTTCATAGTCTCCTTTTTCGGCCACTTTTGCAGAAGAAGCCGGCCATAAATTCTTGAATTGCGGTACCAAACCATATTCTCCTGAAGCGATTACGTCTTCTACAGCAGCCAAAGCTTCGGCACGAGTCACCTCTACAGGTTCTTCACCGTAATATCCGGTATAGAAAAGATAGCACGTGCCAGCAAAGCCTCGGCGGCATATTTTGTAATATGTCCGTCGTTCTTGGTATAGTCGGCCTTGGGATAAGCGTCACCGGGAATATTCTCGATAGCATATTTTAAGTCAGTAAATATGGCACTGAACACCTCTTTGGCAGGTGAAGGAGCGCGATTTTCGTTTACCGGTTCCAGAAAGAGTGGGATATTCCCCCATAAACGAACCATATCCAGATAAAGCAATGCACGCAACGTACGACATTCGCCCATATAGATACCACGTTTGCTATCCGATTCATTCCATACAATCTGCTCTTCATGAGCTATCAGCTCGTTGCAACGATAGACGCCCGCATAATAATTTTTCCAGTCACCTTCGTATAGGTTGAGGTCAGCCGGCGATTGGGAGATGTCAAAACGGTCAATGGCCTGATAGCCACGTCCATCGGCATTTCCGGTAGCGCCAAAACACTCGGCACTCATCACCTCGGAAGCCATATAAAACCCTACCATCATGCTGATGAAGTCTGGCGCCAACCATCATAACAACCTATCAGAGCACGATAAGCATCTTTTTCAGTCTTATAGAATGTACCGGTTGAAGATTCAGTCTTCGACGTAACATCGAGAAAACTGTCGGTACACGAAGCCAGTCCCAAACTCAGGAGCAGGACACTTGCCATAAATATATTTTTGTTTTTCTTCATATCAGTCTATAATTTTAAATTTCAAGTTAACACCAAACAATACGGTACGGGGACGGGGGTAATAACCTAAATCAACGCCCGATACCCAACCTTGTCCGTTATCTCCTTCGGGACCATAACCTATTTCCGGATCCATGCCGTCATATTTGGTAAATGTGAACGCATTCTGTACCTGAGCATAGATACGGCACTGGCTGATGACCTTACATCTCAGTAGCTTGGCAAAGTCGTAGCCCAAAGTAATGTTACTGATTCGCAGGTAATCACCATCCTGCACATAGAGGTCTGAGAACTGGCCAGTTGAGATTCTGGTCTGTGACACGAGGTATGCGATTGCTGGTTCCCTCTCCTGTCCAACGTCCTAAAATTGCAGTAGTATAATTGGCTTGCTTGGAGGTATGGTTACGATAGCTCTGGACAATCTGCTGTCCGAAAGCACCGTTGGCCACTACAGAGAAATCAAGTCCTTTCCAGTTGAAACCGAGATTGAAGCCATAGTGAAATCAGGAATACCGTTACCAAGATCGGTCTTGTCAAGCTCGTTCACCCGTCCGTCATGGTTGATGTCCACAAACTTCACGTCACCTGGTTGTACGTCAGCTTGCAGCACACCGTTACCAGCCTTAATCCAATCCTCTATTTCTTGATTGTTTTGGAATATGCCTGCTGTCTTGAAACCATAGAAATAACCGATAGGCTTACCATTCTCGGCACGATAGAATTCAGGAGTATTGTCATACAACTGGTTGGTAGAGCATGAATGATACCATCGTCGTTAGGAATCTCTCCGACCTTATTCTTATTGTAGGCACCGTTGATACCGATATTGTAACTAAAGTCTTTGCCTATTTGGTCATTCCAAGTAAGATTGAGTTCCACACCGGTGTTTTTCACTCCACCGCCATTAATATAAGGAGCACCTGCTCCGGCAGTAGCAAGAATAGGAGCCACCACGAGCCAGTCTTTAGTATCTTTAATGTAGAAATCGAAATTAACACCCAGGCGACTGTTGAGGAATCGGGCATCAAGACCGATATTGGTCTGCTGTGAAGTCTCCCACTTGATGTCAGCATTAGCCAGACGACTAGGGTAAGCTCCCCAGTTGGTTCCGAGCTGTGCCGCAGCATCCGAGTCGCCGTAACCGCTGCCGAAAAGATAGTGTGTATTGGTACTCTTGATAGGAGCCAGATATTGGAATGCGTCAATGTTGGCATTACCCACTTGTCCCCAGCTGGCACGTATTTTCAGGAAGTCGAGCCAGTTTTGCGTACTTTCCATGAATTTTTCGTTAGTAATGGTCCATCCTGCCGATACCGAAGGGAAGTAACCAAAACGGTTGCCTTTGGCAAAGTTGCTCGAACCGTCTGCACGCAAAGTAGCATTGACCATATAAGTTTCTTTCCAGTTCCAACCCAATCGGCCGAAATAGGACACCTTGCGGCTCTCGGTATGCGGATTGCCACTGGCACCCAAGCCGTTGGTCGAATCGGAGGCCGTTCCGTTGCCCACAAAAGCATGCTCCCAATCATCAAACCTTCTTTCAACATACCATTTTTAGCTTCGATATAAGTGCCCTCGTAACGATAGGCTTCCATACCCAGCAAGGCGTTGAACGAATGTTCTCCCATAGTCCAGTCATAAGAAGCCGTATTGGTCCATGTCATACCCAAAGAGTGATTGGCATTTTGAGATACGGTAGTACGTTCTTCATTATATATATATTGGCTGAACTTGTAGAGAGGCTTGAAACTACGGTATTCGCTGGAACCATAAACCACACCGAATACAGACTTTATCTTCAAATTCTTGACAGGCTGCAATTCAGCATAAACATTACCGGAAAAAGTAGCCGTTTTGTTCTCATTGTTGCTGTCGGTCATCATTAAACCATAAGGGTTTCCATCACCTTTATTCCAGTCACTGGTACTGGTGTCATTGTAAGGCGAATCATAAAGATTATTATCGCTATAGACAGGAGCGATAGGCGATGTTCCGAATGCACCGCGTAAGGTATTATTATATTGGTTGCCTACACTGATACCGTTATTCATCTTATATACAAAACTCACCTGCTCGCCCACTTTCAAAATATCCTTGAAAAGTTTGTGCTCGCTGTTCACACGGAAATTGTAACGCGAATAGTTAGACACATCCGAACCGCCGACAATACCTTCCTGACTCATATACCTACGAAAGGGCATAAGTGGAAGTTGCGCTTCCACCAGTGACACCCAGCGTATAGCTCTCCGTTGTGGCATTATCTTTGAACATAGTATCTACCAATCCGTATCATACACATTGCCATTGGCATCGTAAATAGACTGGTATTGGCTCCAATCGTAAGCCGAAAGTCCGCTATTCAAAGCCTGCTCATCCATAATGGCCATATACTCTTTTGCATTCAGCATATTAGCCTTACGAGCTACATTCTGTATTCCATAATAAGCATCGAAACTAATCTGCGCTTTACCTTCGCGCCCTTGCTTGGTAGTAATAAGCACTACACCATTAGCACCGGCCGAACCGTAGATAGCCGCACTAGCCGCATCTTTCAGTACATCTATACTTTCAATATCGGCAGGATTCAAAGTACGAAATATCACCACCCACACCATCAATCAGATAAAGAGGAGCACTATTTCCCACGGTACCAAGACCACGGATACTCACTTTCATGTCAGCACCCGGTTGACCGGAAGTCGAAGCAATACTTACACCCGGTGTCTGTCCCTGCATAGCCTGCAAGGGATTGGTTGTATTCATCTTGCTATTTCGTCACCCTTCACCTGAACAGTGGCACCCGTCACCAATTTCTTCTTCTGGACACCATAGCCCACTACAACCACTTCATCCAACATTTCCGTGTCCTCCTTCAGCACCACATTGATGACGGAAGAAGTACCTACCTTGATTTCCTGTGATTGATAACCGATGTAAGAAAACACCAGTGTCTGCCCTTGTTGGCACTTACTGAATACCGGCCATCAATGTCGGTAATTCCACCCGTAGCGGTTCTCTCACCTGCACGCTGACACCTATCAACGGCTCACTATCCGTAGCCGATGTCACAACACCCGAAATGGTCTTGTTTTGAGAAGGATTAGCCTGCAGGCTACTGATTGCAGGTACAAGAAACAAAAGTACCAATGCAACACGGCATAAACGCAGATTTATGCACTTTTCCAAGAATGTTTTTCTCATTGTACATTATTTAATGGTTAATATCAAAGATTCATTGTGTTCTTCAATTAATACCAAAGAACTCGGATGCAAATGTATGGAGGAACAAGAAAAGAATGTCGAGAAATTGTTACGAAGAGTATATGATTTCGTTAATCAAGGCTTCTAAAATGTTACTAAAAAAGGTATAATTTGTTTTCCGTCCCTTCTCTAAGCCTTTTGAAGAGGGGCTATTCTTCCCATTCCCCTCAATACCGGAATTGGTTTCACCTCACTTTCCATCCCCAATATACTTTCTCCGGAGTACAAAGAACCATTTCTTTCTAAAAAACGTTCTCAAGGAAGAACAACCTAAAGCTTAACAGATAATGAAAAAATTAGTAGTATTTGCAGTACTTGCCGCAATCGTGGCAAGCTGCGCCGATGACAATCCGCCCCAGATAGAAAAAAGCAGTGAGTTGGTATCACCACGACTTTTGATGGACGTGTCCACAGAAAGCGGACAAAGCCCGCTGACCGGCATACTGACCATCATGCCCTGCAAGGCGGGCACCTCTATTTATTATGGAAACTACATAAACCGGAAGCTGACACCTTTTTACGGTTACTACCAAGTTAAAGACGGAGCTTTCTATAACGATGGCGTCAATCGAGAGTTATCCTTACCCGCAGGTCTCTATAACATGATTTATTGGGGAACCCCTAAATACGAGGAGCCGATTTATGCACATCCTCTCATGAGGGACCCGGTCTACATCTTAGGCGAAGACATGTCCCGGCAACACTTCTCCCTATTCAAAATGGAAGCGGACACAACCTATTATCCGGTATTCGACCTGGTACACGCCGTCCAGCCTGCCAACATTGGAAGTGAGGACCTGAAAGCATCCCTCAAACGGGTAGTGACCGGACTGAAAGTAATCATCAAGGACAAGAACAACGGCATCCTCAGTTCGAGCATCGACAGCATGGTGGTGCGCATCACCAATATTGCTGGAGAACTGAATTTCTACACCGCCGCTCCTCAAGGAAGCCCACGCACAGTAGCCTTCCCTCTGGTCCGTTCCGTCGACGGTACACAAATGAGCAACGCCACCGTCATGCTCTTCCCTTCTTTCGGGAAACCGGAATTCCAGATGAGCATCATACTGAAAAATGGAAACGTGAAAAGTTTCAAGCAAACATTGAACGGACCTTTGGAAGCAAACTCCAAACTGACCCTGACCCTCACTCTGGGAGACATCTTTTCCGAAGAATCATCCGGAGAATTCACCCTTGACAACTGGAACGAGGAAAGCCAGACAATCGATGTCCCTTCATTGGATTGAGCTTGCAGCATCAAGGAAAGATAGAACGGTGCGCGTCCATCTTATAAAAAGGCAACGTGAACCAGAAAGTGGAGCCCTTGCCCAACTGTGACTCCACCCCTATCTCTCCTTTCAGTTCCTTCACAATGTTTTGCGAAATGGCCAGTCCCAGTCCGGTACCTTGCTTAAAGGAATCCAGCTTCACAAAGCGGTTAAAAATCCCCTGCGCATTCTCAGATGATATCCCCGTCCCGGTATCGGTGACATAAAAACGGATATAGCTATTTTCGGGCATTCCGTAACCAATGGTAATGCTACCGGCAGCAGTAAACTTCAGCGCATTACTGATGAAGTTATTGAATACCTGAGTAATTCTGCGCTGATCGGTATACAGCAGCAAACCGGGCAATGGCGTAACCGTGACCAGACGCACGTCTTTATTGGTCAGCCTGATACTTGTAGCCTGCTCTATCTCGGACACCATTTTATTGATATCCACGTTAGCATAGACATACTCCAATGTACCGGCTCTATCTTCGACAAATCCAGAATGTCATTGATGAGCTGCAACAGCAGTTCATTATTCCGCTCTATAATATCGAGATACTCCACCCGTTCTTCCTCAGACACTTCCGTGGCCAAAATACTCGAAAACCAACTATTGCATTGAGCGGAGTACGTATCTCATGAACTCATATTGGCTCAGGAAAGCCGATTTTATCCGGTTGGACTCCTCAGCCTCCTCTTTGGCCAGACGTAGCTTGCGCTCCATGATTTTCAAATCAGTAATGTCCCAAGCAGTATAAACAATCCACTTGCGACCATCAGAAAGCTTTATAAAATTATTGTTCTGGAAGGTAAACCGCTCCTCGTTCTTCTTGGTAAAAAAAACGTCGTATACCTTCTTGTGGAATCCCCGTCTTGACCAACTCTTCATCCTCCTTCCTAATTAAAGCCGCAGCCTCTGGCATTGTTTCAAAATCCGTCTTGCCTATAGCCTCTCTGGCCGAACATTCAAAGAGTTCCTCTGCCTTTTTATTCCAAAAAGTATAGCGCATCCCATCATTCACATCCTTCACTTTTGCCGCAATGGGAAGATTATCAAGAATGCCTTCCAACAGTTGCAGATACCTCTCCCGGTCCCTTTCCCTCAATTTCTTCATCTGCCTCTGCATGAAGAAAAAGAAGAGGCACAGCACCAATGTACCTAAAAGAATGGAAATATAGACCATCTCTCTTTGAACAAACCCGTCGGGAATATCAAGCCTTTCCTGCAAGGTGAAAGCAGTATCGAAAAGTTCGGGGCTTTCAGCCATTTTGTCAGCCAATGCCGGATGAACAAAGATTATACAAAAAGAGAAGAATATCGTCAGTAACCGAATACTTCCGAGAGGTAAAAAAAGAGGAACATGTTTTGTCATAATTGGCAAACATTTAATAATTAAATAGTTAGATAAGATTCCAGCTACTGCAAATTTAGAAAAAAATAAATGCGAAAACAGTATCTACGAAATAAATTTGCATTTTACACCCATTATTTTGTATTTAATGCCGAGAAGAGAATATTTTGAGAATAACCCAATACAAAAGGATGATACAGCACAATCAGCTAATGCCTATATGAGCTTATCAGGAAGGAATCGTCGCTTTTCAAAACATGAGATTAAAACCTTTTTTACGTCCAGTATTGTATTTCTCAATCTCTGACGCAAATGATTTTTTCAGCTGCGCTGCCATAAAGTCCAAGAAAGGCTGACTGTTCTCATCTTCTTGCGACTGCCGCAAAGAAAGAATATAATCGCCCCTATCTTCTTTAAAGATTTTCGTCGGAAAAAGATGATGGCAGAACTGGATATAGTTCATCAACAAACGAGCCGTTCTCCCATTGCCATCTACCCACGGATGAACGGTTACCAAATTGAGATGAGCATTGAAACTCAATTCATATCGTTCCCGAAATGTTTCCATATTCTTTTGCTTTTCTCTCAATATAGAACAAAGTTCTTCTACTTTAGCGGGAACTTTAGGATAGCTCATATAAGAACACCCGCCCACCCCAGCAGTAACGCCGCACAAACGAAATTCACCTTTAGAAGAATCAAAAGAACCGCCCATTACATTATATACACTCCCAGTAGTACGCATTAGAGCAGCATTCAATTTTTGTAAGAAAACAGGCGTAATTTCCGCATTTTGTGCACTTTCTTCTTTGGCGAGTTCGTATGCCTTCTTCAAATCCTCATTCATCAGATGATAGACCAACGGCTTTCCTTTGGCTGTTACCCCCTCATCAAAAAGCAACTGGGTATCCAATTCGGTAAGTGTAGAGCCTCAATAGCAGTAGAATGGGTAATAAGCGAATAGAGGTAGTACTTTTCATAGTCTACCGACTGACTGATACCAAGCCTCACAAATTCTTGATTCAGTACTTCTATCTCTTGCCAGATATCTGTTCCCATGAGCAAAGGGCATAAAGATAAGTATAAAAAGAAAGCGGGAAAAGCATTAAAACTTTCCCCGCTTCTTTATTTCGTACCCAGACCCGCATTTGAAATAATTAAAGTGGGAAAAATGTAGATAAAAAGAAAAATGCAGAAATACACTGCAATTACACTATATTTCAATATATTACAATCCGATTAAATTTTAATCCAAGTTAATCGAATTGCAAAATATTTAGCAGATGTGGGGAAAAATGTGGGGAAAATATCTATATTTGCAGCAGAGTAAAATTCAACCTGCAAGTCTATGAAAGTAACCTTTATCATTAAAAAAGCAGCCAAGCGATATGATACAGAATCCATGGCTACAATCTATGTACGCTTAGTAAACGGAAGGCGGTTAGACTCCGTTGCTCCTACTCAGTTGGCTATCAATCCCAATCTATGGGATGAATAAAGACGAATGTGTAAAAACGAAAGCTGTCTGCAATGAAGAAATGCGTACCCATATAAATGAAGAGATACGCCAGTTGAAAACCTATATTGAGAAGGTATATCAACAAGAAAAGGAAACAATAGACAAAGAATGGCTAAAAACAACACTTGATAAATTTTACCATCCTGAAAAATATTTTCTGCCTGAGGAAGTGGTTATCAAGCCTACATTGGAGAACTATTCGATGAATTTCTAAACAAACACCCATTGTCGGAAGTACGAAAGAAGAATTTCCGGGTTGTCAAAAGAGCCTTACTGCGTTATGAACTATATGTAAGGGCAACAAAGAGAGGACAAAAGGGCTTTATCCTTGACATGGATTTGGTAACACCAGACACACTTCGAGATATGTGGGACTCTTTCAGAACGAATACCAATACTATGAACTTTATCCGAGTATTTATGAAACCATCCCCGAAAAGAGAACGCCACAACCAAGAAGCAAGAATACACTGATTGACTGCTTTTCAAGGATACGCACTTTCTTCCTATGGAGCTTCGACAACAAGCGTACCACAAACAGACCTTTCGACAAATTCCCGATAGAAGAATGTACATACGGTACACCTTATTATATAACACTTGAAGAAAGGGACAGAATTTTCAATGCCGACCTATCTGCACTCCACAATTGGCAATACAGAGGGATATATTTATATTCCAAACACTGATAGCTGTCGAGTGAGCGACCTATACCGCATGACCAAACTTAATGTGGTCAATGAAGCCATAGAATACATTCCCAAGAAAACAAAAGAAGGGAATCCGGTTACGGTACGTGTTCCCCTTAATGACAAGGCAAAAGAAATCCTTGAACACTACAAAGAATATAAAGGGAAGCTTCTGCCGTTCATATCTGAACAAAAGTACAACGATGCCATAAAAAAGATATTCAAAATGGCTGGGGTTGACCGAATCGTAACTATCTTAGACCCGTTAACGCATAACGAAGTCAAGCGACCGATTTATGAAGTGGCAAGCAGCCATTTGGCAAGGCGTACTTTTATCGGCAATATCTACAAAAAGGTGAAAGACCCGAACCTCGTTTCCGCACTATCGGGACACAAGGAGGGAAGCAAAGCTTCAGGCGATACAGAGATATTGACGAAGAAATGAAAAAAAGACCTTGTGAAGCTATTAGATTAATATACTTTAAACTTTTTAGCGTATAAAATCAAGAAACAAATAAAAGAAATTCCTAAACTTTGCAAGAAAATAAATTTAAAATTTGTATTATGGATAGATTGTTGCCAATAAGAATAGAAGCATGCCCACTTATAGACGCTTTAATTGAGTTCCGTTTTGAAGCAGCTATTACCAAAAGCGCAGTTTTTGGCATCATATACAATCTCATAAAAGAAGAGTATAGAGGAAATGTCATTAATTTGCCCATTTTACAAATCCCAGAACAAATTAGGGAGGTTGACCCTAACTTAAAATTTAAGCCCCTATACAGAATTGAAAACGAAAGATTTGTAATTCAAATAGGATATGATGTTTTGAGCATAAGCTCAAAAATGCCATATATAGGTTGGAGCGATTTTTCTAAACATTCATTTTCAATAATCAACAAGGTTATTAGTTCTGGAATAATAAAGCGTGTATCAAGAATAGGACATAGATATATTAATTTTTTCAAAGGAGATATTACCAATGGTCTTACGATGTCTTTTTTCCATGACAGAAAAATACACATCTGAAAACTTATTGATACGGACAGATGTCAAAGATGGTAATTTTATGAACACCCTACAATTTGTAAATAATGCAAACTACAAACCACATCCTAATTCTATAGAAGTGGTAGGCTCATTAATTGATATTGATACGTCTCGTGAATATTCCGACAACTATTTCACTTCTAATATAGAACAAGAAATAAATATGGCTCATAAATGCGAAAAAAAAGTTGTTTTTCTCTTTGTTAAAACCAAACTTCCTAAATAGTCTAAAACCTGTTTTTGAAAATGAATAGTTTAACGACTTACATAAATACCAATATCCTATTAATGTCTGCCTTATCATGTATGACATTAACAGACACGGAATTGCTTTCTTTATCAAGTAGGCAAACATATAATGATGCTATAATACCGTCTATTAACACTCCTGTCAATCCAATAAATATTTATACAAATTATTCCATTAAGGACATTCCTATCTCAACAGAGACCATTCATGTTAATATTCCCGAGCATGAAGATTTTGAGATAATCAATTCTTTTGCGAATAAGATGTTAACGGAAGCAACTCCTATAGATGAAGAAATTCAAAATGTCATTAATGACCACTTTTGGGATATGCTATGATTACAGAAGATGAATTAAAAAATATCTACCCAAATATTTGTCAGAAGAAAATTACAAGACCCTTTTGGCAGAACTCAAATCTTTCCCTTATAACATAGATGGAAGGATGTACACTTCTATGCTTGACAAGAATGTCATTTTTCAAGGAGATGGCTTAAAAAAAATGCCTATAATTGATTTAGTTAACATCGAAAGAGGTGTAAAAAATGTAAGTTGTTTTGATTTTATCAAACTACTTGTGATATGGATTTATCTAATTCTCGTATGTTTCCTGCTTCAATCATGTATGCTCCTATTATAAATCTCACAACATATATTTCAGTTCTTCAAAAACAAGGTGTTAATAGTAGCAAAATTGAAAACCACATTTCAGATCTCAAACAACAAAAAATAACCCAAATAATCTTTCTTCCTGCAAATTCCCAAATGGAAGATTCAATAGTTTTTCTTGATAAAATCTATCATGTTGACAATCGCTTTATAAACCGAGACACATTAGAAGATCAACGCTTATTTTCTTTAAGCGATTATGGTTTCTATATGTTAATATTCAAATTGTCGATACATTTCTCACGCATACAAGAGAAAGTTAATAGAGGTTGCATTGCTAATTAACTTGTATGGGACAACAAGAATATGATAATTTCAAAAGACTGATAAAGGAATGGCTTGACAACCATCCGGATGAATACGCCGATTTCGTAGAGGAAATGAACGACAAGAAGTTTAAAGGATTCTTCAAAGTTTTCAAGATAGCCACGAAATTAGCACCGAAATACAAGGAAGCCGCACGTAAAAGGATAGGCGATGACAGAACACCCGACTTTGAAGAACTGGAAAATATCCTTTTGCATTCAGACCTTGCCGAGAAAATAGTGAACGAGTTTCATAACCCAAACAAGAAAAGTATTGTCCCCGCCATGCTCGCATGGCTGTACTACGGACGGAGCTATGAGTGCATGGTGGAACAGGGAGAGGAACTGACCCAAAGAAAGGATATACCTAAATTGTACAAATGGCTTATTTCCGGCATGATCAAGTTCATTATAAGAAAAAGCATCACCAATGGAATGAGAAGTAAAGAGGACTGGCAAGTTTTCAGGAAGCAACAGAAAGCCATAGAAGAGAACACTCTTGTGGAATGGGCAATAGAAGAAGATGAAGATACGGACGAGGAAGACACAGATACCTTATCAGAAGAACAACCGAAGACCGCAGGACGCAAAGCCGACACACGCACGTTGCCCGAACTTCTGATAGAAAGGCATGACATACTGATTGAAAGAATTGGCACACGATTAAAAACCCATGCTACGGAAACAGATATAGCACGGCTGTTTATCGCACTGGTGGAATACCGCTTCATGCGGAAGTGTCCCATCAAGACTTTCAGAAACGCACTGCACGAGCAATTCAATGAACAAGAAATCGTCCACGAAAGAGGCATTCAGAAAGCATACAAAAATCTTATTTCACCACTTGGAAACAGCAAGAAACTGGTAAAAGACATTGGTGAAGCCCATGAAGCCATCGAGGAATTGAAAGCCTATCTATCCAATTGAAACTCGTTTAATTCGCTTTTCGTTTTTACGAATTTAACGAATTGAATATCATTGTTTTACGATTGATTTTCATTATATATTTGCGCCACTATCCTAATCGGGGTAGTGGCTTTTCGTTTATAATACTGCCGAAACGGGAAGTCTTACAACCGGCAGTTTCAAGAAGCCTATGACAGATTTATTGGCAATTATCCAAAACGGGAACGGCAACATCAAGTTGGAAGTAACAGGAGAAGATTTGCTATTATTCTCCAACCAGTTAATCAGCCGTGCGAAACATGAGCTTTCTACCGCCATTGCGGAAGCAAGAAAGGAGAAGTATCTAACCAAAGAGGAAGTGAAAACGATGTGCGGTGTTTGTGATACCACACTCTGGCACTGGTCTAAGAAAAACTATCTGAAGCCTGTAAAGGTTGGAAACAAGGTCAGATACCGACAATCCGACATTCAGAGAATCTTAGGTGAACACAATCCTTTAATCTAAGCCTATGAAGGAGGAAGAATATATGCGCGTAGGAACAACTTTGTACAAGGTAGTCAATCAGCCATGCGCCAATGGCGGTTATGAGAAGAAACGTGTCGTATGGAACAACAGCACATTACGGCAGGACTATGGAAAGAATTATCTTGCCACCGTCCCCAAGTATGACGGCTTTTGCACCGTTCCCAATCATCTGAACTACCAAAAGGAGATTGAGGGGTTTCTGAACCTTTACGAGCCGATAGAGCATAAACGCAACAGGGGGACTTCTCCCACATCCAATCCTTGATGCGGCACATCTTCGGGGAACAATACGAGCTGGGTATGGACTATATGCAACTGCTGTATCTACAGCCGACACAGAAGCTGCCCATTGTCCTACTTGTTTCAGAGGAACGCAACACTGGCAAAAGCACGTTCTTGAACTTTCTGAAAGCCGTGTTTGAAAATAATGTGACTTTCAACACCAACGAGGATTTCCGCAGCCAGTTCAATTCCGACTGGGCAGGAAAGCTGCTAATCGTTGTGGACGAAGTTTTGCTCAACCGCAAGGAAGACAGCGAACGGTTGAAAAACCTAAGCACCACTTTCACCTACAAGGTGGAAGCCAAAGGCAAAGACCGAACGGAGATTGCTTTCTTTGCCAAGTTCGTGCTATGTTCCAACAACGAATATCTGCCCATACTCATAGACGCAGGAGAAACACGCTACTGGGTGCGGAAGATAATGCCGTTGCAGAGTGATGATACCAAACTTTCTGCAAAAGCTAAAAGCGGAAATACCCGCATTTCTTTATTTCCTGACCCAAAGGGAACTATCCACAACACAGGAAAGCCGTATGTGGTTCAACCCAAGACTGACACATACCGCAGCCTTGCAGAAAATAATCCGAAGCAACCGCAACCGACTGGAAATAGAAATGACCGAGTTGTTGCTTGACATCATGTCGAACATGAACGTGGAAAGCGTATCATTCTGCCTGAACGACCTTGTAACCTTGCTACTCTATTCACAGGTCAAGGTTGAAAAGTATCAAGTGAGGAAAGTTG
>ENA-OQAA01000914-OQAA01000914.1-human-gut-metagenome-genome-assembly--contig:-NODE-914-length-17624-cov-4.764931_pt1 | contig 17624 bp, 8 predicted proteins | sample MGYA00242489_ERZ504515 | MGnify/ENA primary metagenome ERZ504515 (study PRJEB26092, sample SAMD00036237) | human gut metagenome | host: Homo sapiens | study: EMG produced TPA metagenomics assembly of... | reverse complement strand
TGCCTACAGGAACTAATAAAAGTAGACCATTACACCAAGTCCTAAAAACAATTTTCTTTTCATACTTTATTCTTAAAAAATTATATCTGTGCTATAAGTAAGTTGGAATTTATATTCCGTTTCTCTTTTTCTTAACAATTATCTTTTTCAAGACGTGCCTTTCGGGGATATGTACTCAAAAAAGTTCACATTTTCTCTCTTCTTATTCGCGCTTCTAAAACGTATTCAGAAATATGCGAAAAAACTTATGAGAAGTTTCTTTGAGTCTTGTTACAAAATTCAGAGAAATTTGCTACAAGTTGCTCCCTACCTATATTGACTCATATATCACAATTGTACGAAACGCACACACGTTAACACTTTTCGATAAAGAGTAATAAGAATATTACAATTCTAATGTATTTGACATCTTTATTTTAAAGATATTTATTATTCAACAAAAACCTGAATACGAAATGGACGTCCTTCTCCCTCATCTGTAGTTATCCATATAAAAGTATCCGTCATAAACCCAGAAGCTCTCCTAAAATTAATCCTATAACAAGAACAATCCACCTTGAAATCTTCAATTTCCGCAAAAGACTTTTCTTCTATTCTTACAGCATACTGAGGATTATTTTCAATATTATCATATCTATTTACAAATGGCTCATAAGAGTAATTCATATCATAAGTAGGATATTGACTATCAAAATTTCCTCCAGTTTCCCAATCAATATAATGATCCCCTATAGTTGAAGACGCTTGCCATTGTAATGTTCCAGTCATCGGACTAGGAGGTCCACTAGTAAAGTAAGTCTTAAGCGTTTTCAATGTTTGACCAAACTTATCTACAACATATCCTTCCACATCATATCTTATTCCTGCACCTTTCTTAGTATTAAGAATTTCAATATGCTGTCCTTTATAAGTCCTAACAACCTTAGTTACTGTAGTATCCTCATCACTTAAAGATGGTTCGACATAATTTGATGTAACTACCCATTCCATATCAAATGGTTCAGGAACACTATAAGAAATGGGACAAGAATCCTTAAAATGACTTCCGTAAATTTCTTCTTTAACTTCACTAAGCTTATTCATCATCAAAGCCAAATAAGCATCAACCAAGCCATGTCCTATTTTATCATGAGTATTTTGGGGTAATTCCCTACAAGCATTAACCATATTCCAATACACTTTAGAGACTGTAGCTTCAGGATCTAAAGATAGTAATAATGCCGCAATACCTGAAATCATAGGTGCAGCCAAAGAAGTTCCACTCAAAACATCATATTCCCCATTTAATATTGTTGTCAATACATTTACTCCCGGCGCAACAAAATCCAGATTTTTTCCATAATTTGCATCGGAAGCATGCACACCATTTCTGTCAATAGATCCAACAGCTATTACCCCTTCAATATTTGCAGGATATCCCACACTAGATTGTCCTTGATTACCACTAGCGGCAACAACAACACACCCTTTCCCATTTCGTCCTTTTGTCAAAGCATTTTTTATTGCATCAGTCATTTTATCATCAGGATCACATGTCAAAGACATATTAATCACATCTGCTCCATTTTGCCACGCCCAATTTATAGCATTCACCATTTGAGAGTATTTCACACTCCCGTCAAGGTCTAAACTAATAGGCATTATTTCAACGTTAGGTGCTATTCCAACAATACCTATTCCATTATTACGTACAGCACCTATAACTCCAGCACAACACGTCCCATGCTTATCATAAATTCTACTAGGTGAAGTACCAGTCATCGCATCATAACTTAACGATGATATATTATTACTTAAATCCGGATGCGTTTTATCAACTCCTGTGTCTATAATGGCTACTTTTATTTTTTTACCATCTGCCCAATCCCATGCTTTTAAAGCATTAACGTCAATATTATTAGAATTTGACAACCCCCATTGTTGGGAAAAACCTGGATCATTGTATAGAATACTTCGAGAGCCAATGGCTAAATCAGAAACTGTTCCTTTTTCTAATTTGGGTACATTTATCCTTATATACTTTTCTTCTTGCTCCTCACTTTGCAATATCTCATCTTGAATACAAGACGAGAATGAAAACAAACTAACCAAAGCAAAGAAAATCCATTCTTTATTTTTTTTCATAATATTAATTTATTGTTTAATAATCAGTATCCACAGAGCTATACTATTTCATTATCAACAAAGAAGCTCTGTGGACACCAATAATTCTCAAAATCCGAATAAAATATCGGAAAGAAACATTCGCCTATTTCTAACCACTTTCATTCATTTTTTCTTTTTACTTCAAAGGATCAAATGTTCCTTCACTACCATAATAATCCTCCCAATTCATATTCTGATATAAATAAGGAGATTGTTTCATTACACTTTCTTTCAGACCTATAAAATAATATTTATTCAAAAAAGTAATTTCAAAACGTGGTGTAGAAGTACCATCTATCTGATCATTTTCATGCCGTACCAAATTTGTGTCATAGAATTTATCCAATTTTTCAATTTGCAACATAAATTCCTCATCTGAAGAACTAGGATCCAAACCGATACCAGCACGAGTAACCTTTGAAGCGTCATAAGCTTTACTATCAGGATTAAAAACATCATAATCCTGTCCTGCTTTTGTTTCGGTATACACAGATGGCTTCACCGCTAAGAACATGCCATGACGACGTTTTCCATTCAGAGGCTCCACGCCTAGTCGGTACATGTTCCAAAATCATCATTCCACAACATCCAACGACGCATATCATCAAAGCGTTTTCCTTCATAAGCCAATTCTATCTGACGCTCATACAATATAGCAGAAAACAACTTATCACGATCTGCTTTTAACTCAGCAACCGCCAATCCACAATCACCTGTATAACCTACTCTTTCACGAATATCCTTCAACAATTCAACAGCATCATCTTTCTTACCAATACCACAAGCCGATTCGGCTAAATTCAAAACGACCTCGGCAAAACGAATTTCCATATATGGAGTAGCACTTAAATTGAATTTATTTGCATTATCCCATTGTGCCTCAGGATTTGTACGTTTACGCACAAATATACCAGAATTGACATCCCCTGAATATTGAGCAGAATTACCAGGTTTCCCACTTTCAAAAGAATCTTCATCTTTATACCATTGATAATTCCACAATGTATAACCATTGTCCATCTTATAAGGCCAAACTACTCCATTAAAAGCAAACGTACGGTAAAAACGAGGATCCCTGTTCTTATAGAATTTCAGTTCATCATATTCAAATACACTTTCCCCCGGTTTCTTACCATCTGCCATTGGAAACAAATCAACCATTTCAGCTGTAGCGGCCATTCCACCACCTCCTAAGAGCTCTTTAGGACGAGCCATCTGCTCCCAACTATTGTTCTTTTTATAATCATTAGTCAAAGTATTGAACAAAGTGACCATTACCGCCTCACTACTTTGAATCTGGCAGAACATTTTTTCCCAGTTTTCAGCACGGTTGCCTTTTCCATCAGCCAATCCAAATCCATTCTGGATTAACAAATCATAAGCAGCTTTATTAGCATCATAAGCAGCCTGCCATCTTACCTGATCATCATTACGATTGAATAGTGGGCTAGCATAGGCTAATAATAAACGTCCCTTTAACGCTGCTGCCGCACCTGAAGTGATACGTCCCCAATTACTATTGTCCCATTTTCCTGGTAACATGGCTATGGCCTTATCCAAATCTTCGCAAATGAAATCAATACAATCAGCCGTTGAACTACGCTGCACTTCCAGTTCATCTTTAGAAGATCCATCACCTAAAATAGCATTTTGAGCCGTAGTTACAATAGGAACTCCACCATACATCATAACCAACCGAGTATAAATCCAAGCCCGCCAAAAATAAATCTGTCCTTTCAACTTGTTTCTATCTGCCTCTCCTAATGCCCCTTTGTCAATATTATCCAGAAAAATATTACATTCACGTATACGTGACCATGGTCCATCCGTATTTTTATTATAAAAATAGTCAGGAACATTCGAACTCAAAATTTCAGCCAACTGAGTAAAAGTAGTAGAACCTGCGTATTCTTCTGTCGATTGAGAAAAGCATCGGCACGTCCTGTACAAGGGTTAGAATGACCAACTCCCGATGCAGTTGTTGGCAAACAAAGACCATAAACAAAATCAACTTTTCCAGTAGCTAATGCTATATCATCATAGATTTCTTCATTAAAACCATTATAATCTTTTTTATCTTGCAGAAACTGGTCACTACATGAAGTCATAGCAGCCAATGCCATTGCAAAAAAAGCATATCTCAATATCTTTTTCATATTTTTAATCAGAATGAAATATTAACACCTAACGAAACATTTCTCAAAGTAGGATAAGCCCCATACACACTCAACGGATCACAAAAATTCTCCGGATACGGATTAAAGAAACTTAATAAATTAGTACCAGTCAAAGTAAAACGGCATCCCTCAATATTTATCTTCTTCACCCAATCGGATGGTAATTTATACCCTATCGTCAATGTCTTTAAAGTCATACGTAATGAATTGACCCTCCAAAAATTAGAAGTTTCATTATTCACAGAAAAGCCATATTAGGATATTTGGCATCAAGATTCTGATATGCAACAATATTACCTTGATCATCAACTACATCTTCCGGAACAAACACATCATTCCAAAATACAGGAGCATTTATATAATTCAGTTTCTTAGTACTCATATCTCTTGCAGCAGACGGTATTTCAGCCCATCCACCCCACGAGGCACTAAGTTGTGCACTTAAACTTAAACCTTTCCAGTCACCACCAAAGTTTAAGCTAAATCCATAAGGATTACTATTTTTCTTACTCAAACGTATTCTATCGTTTGAATCAATAATACCATCAGCTGCCTCCCAACTTCCATCAGGATTCTGTTTACCTCTAACATCACGATAAATCAACATACCGGGCTTTATTTGTTCAGGATTCAGTCCCATATATTTTGTGACATTATTTTTTGTCACAAACTCATCAATCTCTTGTTGGGTACGGAACATACCTATACAATCGTATCCCCACTTACCCATATCAGTCGGACCACCTTTATATATATCACCCAGACCTATAATATCCGGCCAATCGTGTTTACGGTATTTAGTACCTGTAAATGCTGTATTCAATTTTACAAAATAGTTAATATCACCTACTCTATCTCTCCATCCAAAAGAAAGTTCCACGCCATAAGCATCTATGGCATCATAATTTTCAGCTGCCAATGCGCCACCAATGGTCACAGGAACCAATCCGTCTCTTTGAACTAACATTTCTGTATTCTTATCCAAATACGCATCTAAACCAAATGACAATCTACCATTCAAAAATCTAGTATCAATACCGAAATTGAATTTATAACTTTTATCCCAATGAACATCAGCATTAGGAGCCGCACCCATTTTCAATCCCATACCTACAGGGTTTTGCTCATTTGTACCAAAAACAGCTCCTTTATTTGCCTGATATGAGTAATTCTGACGCCACAACCATGCTTTAGTGTTATCCTTACCTAGCATACCTACCGAACCTCTGACTTTCAAATATTCAAGCCATTGTATTTTTTCTTTAAACCAATTTTCTTCAGATACCACCCAACCCAATGATAAAGAAGGGAATACCCCCCAGTAATTACTAGGTGCAAATTTAGTAGAGGCATCTGAACGAACAAGGAATTCCATCATATAACGATCATTATATGAATAGTTCACACGCCCAATATAAGACAACAATCCAGACTCAGAACGTTCTGTCAATCCATCCATTTTGCCTGTTGCCGTATTCCATTCACCATTATTTACTTCTAACGGATCTTCCCTATAATAGCGTACATACTCATAATTCCTTTCTGAGCGTTCAACAGAAAACAAAGCTCCTATCGTATGTTTGCCAAAAGTACGATTATAGTTTGCAACAAAGTTCAACTGGTAGCTATCCGTACGATTCATGGTCCTCCAAATCTGATTTCCATTTTTAACTGTTGTTTCTTGCAAATTAGATTCATTAGTCAAATCATCACCTATATATAAGTGATTACCTGATCCCCCACGTGTTTTGAAAGAATAAGCAGTATATTTGGAACCGACACGACTATTTTTATCTGTACTTATACTTTTAGAATAAGACATTTTCAGTTTAAGTCCTTTCAGTGTTTTATTCCAGTCAAAGTCATATTCCACAGAAGCATTCAAACGCATATTTTGAGGATCATTCTTTGATATATTACCTAACTCTTCTAATGCATAATAATTATATTGCTGGATGTTATTTTGCTGACTGTTGGAAAATCCATAACGTAATAACGGCAAGCCATCTATATATGCCGGAATATAGCGAGGTGTCAATAATAATGTATTATAGTCATTTTCATCGTTTTCCCCTCCGACCTTATTAAAGGTCTTTTCATTTTTTCCATAATCTCCCGAAGCTTGCAAACCTACTTTAAAATGAGATGCCAGTTTAACATCCACACCAGCACGATAATTCCAACGTTCATAGTCCAAGGTTCCCAAATTACCACTTTGAGTATAATATGAAACACCAGCAAAATAAGTTGCTTTTTGTGTTCCACCACTTAAATTAAGATTATGCTTCATACTAAAAGCACCTTTCCAAGCATCATCCAACCAATCATAATTTATATTACGCATCGCTTCTAACTCGTCAGCTTGGAAAAGGTCTGTTTTATGATTTTTTATCTCATCATTGCCATTAGCAGCAGCAATAGCATTATAGAACAATCCATAATGATATGAATCCATCATTTTGGGACGAGCTATTTCATCATTATAGCCAAATTGCCCACTATAGGATATACGAGGATCACCTTCTTTGCCACGCTTGGTTTTCACCAATATGGCACCTTGTCCACCACGAGCACCATAAACAGAAGCTGCAGCATCTTTCAATACTGATATATTTTCCACCTCACTAGGATCCAAGTTATTAAATGTTGTTGCATCCACAATAAAATCATCAACAACATAAATAGGATTTGTATCTCCACCATCTTTAGACAAAGTCATTGGCTGACGAATCGATAAACTAGCAGCAGCACCAGGACGAGTCTGGCCACCACTAACACTCAAACCTGTCACCATGCCTTGTAAAGCCGCTCCCAAATTTCCTACTGGCAAATCTTCTATTTCTTTTGGATTTACAGTAGAGATTGCACCAGTAACATTTTTAGCCTTTTGAGTACCGTAACCAACAATGACCACCTCATCCAGAATTTTGGAATCTTCCTTCAGCACCACTCTAAAGTCTTTTCCTTGTTTCGGAGCAATCGTTTGCGGCACATACCCCACAAATGAAATGACAACCTTCTTGCCCGAAGGGACTTGCAAAGCAAATTTTCCGTCAAAATCAGTAATGGTACCGTTTGTAGTTCCTTCCACCACCACACTGGCACCAATCACCGGTTCACCAGTTTCATCAACCACCTGTCCGGTGACAGTTTTAGTCTGTTGCACCGACTGGGATATAGGGAATCCTGTCTCAGCGGATACTCCCTGAACAGAAACTCCTGTCAGAAACAGACTGAGACAGACCACTTGTGTCAAGTTGCCAATCTTGTCCAGCTTCTGAAGAAATGCATTTTCATTCTCCATAGAATCTTTTTTAAAATTAAAATATTATCTTATTTTTCTTGTTGAAATATCTGTTTCAGATAAGCGACATTCGTCCCGAAGTTTTTCTTTACATTCCGGACTTCATCCTTATTCCGTGACCGTTCAATGACCAGCCATCCGCTCCACCCCATCTTATCAAGGGTATGCTTTACGGCATTCATATCCAGACGGGTATTATAAGGAAGAGTAACCCCGTCTGTATCCGTACAATGTATCTGACAAATCCGATCCTTTCCCAGTTTTTTCAACTCTTTACAGAGGTCGCGTCCATTTTCCAACGCATTTTGAAAACTATAATAAATCTTTATACCTTTCGAATTAATTTCTTTCAACAGTTTTATATCCTCTCCAGCGTCCAAAGAAGTACGGATACCTATCACTACTCCATCTTTCACTGCCATTTCTCCCACTTCGTGCAAACGGCTTACCAACTCCTGACGTGCATCACCCGCTACTGTCCAGTCCTCTTTTATACCACCTAATGGAAGGAAAGCTACTTGGGCCCCCATCACCTTCATCGTATTCAAACAATCCTGCACTAAAGCTTTATAATTATGATGAGTCAAGAAAGATTGTCCAAAGAATCCGGACATCGCCACAGAAGGAACTTCAATATGTTGTTCCTGTGCTGTTTCTTTAAATAATTTACAGAAATGGGGTTGGTGGAACTTATTATCAAAAGTATCCCGTTTTCCCAAGCCTCCCATGTCCATTTCTATGCCATCACCTCCTAGTTCCTTCATTAATTGAAAAGAACCGATCTTCTGGCGTTTTAGCATCATCCAGTCACACGCAGCTATTTTATAGCGTTGTTTTCCCTCTGAATTCTGTGCTCCCAAAGGCAGTAACATAAACAGGAGCATAATTAAACTGATAATTTTTTCACATTCATCATAATCTAGTTATTGTTTAGAATTAAGACGAATCACAAAAAAGTATGTAATCACTAAATCTTAATAAAGTCCAAAAATAATTTAGTGAATAAACAAGACAATCCCGCAAACACAATGCTCGCTTGCATCTGTTTACGGGATTCCTGCTTTATAAGATCAAGAAATCAACCTTTACGCCATTCATTCATATATTCCCTCGGAGTCTGATCATATTTCTTACGAAAACATTTACTGAAATAACCGGAATCCTTGAAGCCTACGGCAAAAGCTATTTCTGAAATACTCATATCCGAATTTTTAATCAACTCTATTGATTTATTCAGACGAATTTCTTTCACTAAATCCACCGGAGCAAACCCGGTCAGACTCTTTAACTTCTTAAAGAAAGCCGAGCGACTCAGCCCGATAGTTGATGCTATAGTATCTATATTAAAATCACTATTATCCAAATTCTCTTCTATAACCTGATGAATCTTTTCAATGAACTGCACATCTTTCTTCACTAGGAACTGTTCGTATGTATCCTGTTCCTCCTTATGTTCTTCGGGCTGCTGCCATACACGTTCACGGAACAATTTACGTTCATTCAGCAACTGTTCGATACGTGCCACCAAATAGTCTTTGCTGAAAGGTTTGATGATATAGGCATTCGCTCCCATGCTTATCGCTTTGGTCTTCGCTTCATCATTACCTTTCGCCGTCAGGATAATCACCGGAATATGACTGATTTGGAAATCTTTACGGATGCGTTGCAACATCTCTATTCCATCCATATTCGGCATCATCTGGTCGGTGACTACCATGTCGGGATGATAGAGATGTACTTTCTTCAGCCCCTCCACACCATCATTGGCCATATAAATATTGAATTTATCTTCCAATTGCAACTTCAACATATTACATAAATCCTTATTATCTTCTACAATCAGCACGGTAGGCAAAGACGAATCGACAGGCTGTTCTTTCTCCTCCTCGCTTTCCTTGCCGGCAGAAGCAGAAACAGATTCAGTTTCAGGAACACTCACCGTTTCCCCGCCCATATAAAAATCGACTTCCGACGGTTTGTAATGCTCCTTACCCAGTTGCAATTCAATGGTAAAGACTGCCCCTTTCCCTTCAGGGCTCTCTGCATAGATTTCCCCATGATGCAGACTGATAATTTCCTTAGATAAAGCCAATCCGATGCCCGTTCCCTGATAATAAGCGCCACGTGCATTGTCAGCCTGCGAGAAACGCTCGAAGATTTCGGAAAGCTTGCTTTGGGGAATCCCCACACCGCTATCTTCCACCCGTACATAACAATGCTTGTCATCATCCGACACTCCCATCGTGACATAAATATTCCCCCCGGCAGGAGTGAACTTGAACGCATTGGAGATTATGTTGCGGATCACGATGGCCACTTTCTCCTTATCCGCCCATACCATGATATCCTCACCGGCCAGCTGGAACGTGAAGCTGACTTCATTTTCTTCGGCCATCACCCTGAATTCTTTCTCAAAAGAGTCTACCATCTCATTCAGGTTAAACAACGACACATGCAGACGCATTTTTCCGTTCTGTATTTTACGGAAATCCAATATCTGATTGACCAGCTGCAGCATCTGTTTGGTATTCTTTTCCATCAGATCCACGTATTGCATTCCTTTCTGAGATAGTTTTTCTTTCTCTTTCAACTCCTGAATAGGCCCTTGGATCAGAGTCAGCGGAGTACGCAACTCATGCGAGATATTGGTAAAGAACTTGATTTTCAATTCGGACAATTTTTGTTCGATATACACATCATTTTTCACCTTAATCATGAAAAGAGATAATTTTATAGCCACCAGCAATAAGGCTACAGCTATAATCATATAGATAACATACGCCCACCAACTGGCCCACCAAGGCGGCAGAATGACAACGGTCAACTCACGGAAAGATTCCAAACCGGGATTTGCCTCATCCAGTGTCTGTACTCTGAAAAGATACTTGCCGGGAGGAACATTGGTATAGGACGCTATACGGTTCTTCCGTTATAGTGCCATTCTTTTTCATATCCTTCCAAAATATATTTGTAAGACACACGGTTCTGATTATTATAGTTCAACGCCGCAAACTCTAAAGTAAACATGGACTGGTTATGATTCAATGTAATCCTGTCTGTATAGGTAATGGACCGGTCAATAATAGGATGGTCCGTATAGCTGCGTATGTCCCGGTTTGATATCTGACATCCTACAATAAATGTGTTATAATCAAATCTTTGCGTTTCCAGTTTATCGGGAGAAAAGGTCAAGATACCCTCTTTACACCCCAGCCAAAGTTCCCCGTCCAGCGTTTTCAATGTGGTGCTTTCTTCCATCACAACCGGGGGAAAGCCATCGTATTTGTCATAGTTACGCACCTGGCTTGTCGCCCTGTCAAAACAAGAGAGTCCTTTTTCCGTAGCAAGCCAAAGGAAACCGTTATCATCTTCTATAATAGACATCACCACATCATTATTCAATCCGTCTTCCCAGCCATACGATTTAAATGAAAGCTTATGCGTTTCCTCATCATATCCCGACAATTTGCTCAATCCTCCACCAAACACGCATACCCATATCTGAGAGAACTCGTCTTTATAAAGCGCGTACACATCGCTATCGGCATAATTTACCCGGTTGGCACCACGGTAGGTTTCAAAATCAATCTGCTCCACTGAGGCAAAGTTGTTTTTAAAAGACATCAGCCCGTCCATCGTACCTACCCACATACGCCCGTCATTATCCTCTATCATATTCCTCACTTCCATATAAAGGCCATACGTAGGATAATTCTTGAATCCGTTATATTTATTCTTAAAAGTGACTTCCCCATTTTCCTCACAAAGCAGATTCAATCCTCCGTCCAAAGTACCCACCAGATACGTTTCTTTTCATCCTGATAAGTAAAATACACATCATTCCCGCTGATTGACGACAAATCAGACAAATTATGCAGATAACGTTTAAAACGGAAACCACCTGCAGTTTTCTCATCAGGAACAGCTTTCACCAATCCGTCGCCTTTGGTAGAGAACCAAAGGTTTCCTTTGTCGTCTTCCATGATGTGATATACATTACCTATATGCTCGTCACCTGTCGAAAAAACATGTTTGGTTACACCGTTCCGGTCCATCCGATAAACACTCTGCCAACGGGTGCCCACCCAGATATCGCCACTTTTTGATTGGAAAAGGGCTCTTACCCCTGTCGCATAATTTTCCTGACCGACTGATTGCGGAGACAACGAAAGCAGATTGAATTGCTTCTTGGGGAAATTCATGCAATACACCCCTTCATCGGCAGAGGAAAGCCACAATACCCCGTCATTATCCAACATCAGATGATAAAACTGCTGATTTGCCCTATCATTAGAAAGTTGTTTCAATTTATTGATATAAACCATCTCCGCATGTTCCCTGTCGAACAACCAGGCCTCTCCTGCCGGAGACAGGAAAAAAAGCCCTCTTTCGCCGGCATCTTCCGAATACAGGGTGGTTATCTTGCCGAACATGGTAAACGGAAACCGTTTTGCAGTATGGTTCAACGGATCATAATAAATCAGCGCCTTCTCATTTTCGTGAAACCATATTTTATCATACTGGTCTATGAATGCATGAGTTACCATAGCGTCATTCATTTCAGTATTTATCTTTTGCAACCTGCGCTCAGCCAAATCATATTCGTATGTGCCTTGTCCGGCCACACTGAGATAGACATAACCTGCCGGAGTAACCAGCAAATTGCTGATCGCACCTTTTATTTCGGAAAGTACATACCGGTTTACCAAACCGTCCTCACATCGATACTGTAAAAAATACCCGCACGATCTCCGACCCATACCTTCCTGCCATCCTCAAAAAAACTGGTAAAACTATCCTTGTCACCGGAATTAATCTTACTGGTTATAAAATCGGCAGGCCGGGATGCCAATTCCGATCCTTTATGCACGGCGGCTACCTTATAATCAGTTCCTATCCAACTGATATATTCCTCCGTCTCACACAGGACATGGTGTTTCAGTGTATAATCATGCTTGTTTATCTCGTTCCGAGAGTCGAACAGAATCTTGATAGTTACCTGCCCTTTTTCATCTACCCCGGCCAATAACAGATTTTTATCTTTAGTCAGCAACAACACATCCCCCTCGGCCGTATTTTGTAATTTTATCACCTGGATATTCTCCGAATAGTTCTTCATGTCATCATAAACAGCATGAAAACATTCGGTCACTTTATTGAAGACATATAACTTACGGTCAATGGTCTTTACCCATATATACCGTTTTTATCCTCGACTATGCGCTGGATCTTACGTGGCGGCACATCCGAATCGTGCTCCTGTTTATTGAATGTTTTAAACTTCACTCCATCGAAACAACATAAGCCATACCAGGTTCCGAACCAGATAAAGCCATCTCTGTCTTTCAAGGTACAGTTTACCGTATTATTAGGAAGCCCTTGATCTACAGAATAATGTTCCACAATCATATTCACATTATATGACCACAGAGGAAAGCTTGTCAGGCAACAAAGTATAATAAGTATATATTTCTTCATAAGTATTTAGTTTTCTTCAAACCGAGGTCAAAGATAAGAAAAAAATCCGTTGGTACTTAAATTGAAATTAGTTAAATACCAATTATTGGTTAGATTGGAACGAGATAAATCCGCGTTCCATCTATATTACTTCTCCGTACCGAATTCAGTTTGCTGTCTCTCCACCTCCATCAATACTTTTTGCCTTTCCTCTTCTGTCAGCACAACTTTCCCCGCCATTCTTTCTGTTCTAACAGGGCTTCCGGCTAGTCCTGCTCCAGCTGATTGGGCATCCGTCTCCTCCTCCGTATAACAGAAAGGCAGTTCTGACGGAATACTTTCTAATTCTATTTCCGTAGCAACCGGTGCATTCGTTCCTTCAAACTGCACATGGGCCTTCACCTTTATTTTGCCGGGCTTGCGGTAGAACGGATCAATACGGGAGCAGAGCCAAACTCCACCGTGCGCGGATTGGCATTGATAGAGGCATCCCCTATAATTCGTCCTTCACCTTCTACAGTAAATACGATATTTTCTTTGGCCAGACGGCGCACATTACCGCTATCATCCGTCACTTCGGCCACCACTACGATAAAATCCGAACCGTCTGCCACTAATTGTTTTCCTTCCGTATCCACATACATACGCAACTTCGTGCTGCGGCGTGACGGCATCCGCTTATAAGTGCAAACCACTTTACCGTCTATAATTCCCTCTGCCACCATATTTACTTTCTGCCAGTTTTTTTGCTTATAACTATACTCGCGTGCTTCCCAGAAATCCCATACATCCTTGAATATCACCGGGGCATTAGGCATATGTCCCTGCGCATGAACTACCGGAAGCGTCCAGCTCTCAGTATCGTCATAGACAGAGAGACGAACCGAATCACAATTACTGAACACCACCACATCGGCATCCGAGAAAGGAGACATCTCATGGGCGATAAACACCATAGGGCCACATTCCGCTACAGGATGCTTCAATGTCGCGGCAGACTGGCTGCGAAAAGCATAATAAGCGTATTTAGGCTGCCGGAACGCATCATAAATGCCCCCGAAATACGGATCGGGATGATACCCCCGCTGATGATCAAAAGGATGCCATTGCGCCCCACCGATAAACTGTCCTGTAGTGCGGTACATTTCATCATAACTCTTTGATAATGACAACGCCTGCACCAGCAACGGGCGTTCCCCCCAGCTACGGCTGGCACGGTTATTATTATTATGTGCATACCAGTCATCCACATTCTCGCCAAACTCACGAGTAAAAATACATTGTTCCGGACGGTCTGCCTTCTCATCATCTCCCGGCCATCCGTACACCACATCATAGTTTTCCGCCACTCCTTTCGAATGAACATCGGCTGCCGCTACAGGCGTCCGGGATAAGGAAACTCCTCCCGTGTAATCCGTAATGCCTCCAGTGCGAAATCGCGCGGATAAGGCGTTTCATTCAAAATAGGCTCCCACATCAGCACACTGGGATGATTGCGGTCCCGGCGTATCATCTCACGGGTATTCCGATGTACCAGCTTTGCGAACTCCGGATTTTTATTCCAATATTGCCATCCCGGAGTAGCCACAATAACAAACAGCCCCATTTCGTCACAAGCATCCATGAATGCCGGATCTTGCGGATAATGAGCTACACGGATAATGGTACATCCTGCATCACGCAAGCGTTTGGCATCCCTCCACTGCTGGCTGTTGGGCAGCGCATTACCCACGTATGCAAAATCCTGATGACGGTTTGCGCCGACCAATTGACCAAAAGGCTTGCCATTCAACCAAAAGCCATCCTTACCTTTAAATTCCGCTTTGCGGATCCCCACACGTGTCACTCCCCCATCCAAAACTTCATGTCCGGCTTTGACACGAGATTGTATCCTATACAAATAAGGCGAATCAGGAGACCATAACTTAGGATTGCGAACTGCAAACTGTTGCCGCACCGTCTTCGATTCCCCTGCTTGCAGTTTCACCTGTTGCGAAATCCGTTTTACGGGAACATCGCCGGCATCCGCCAAAACCGTCTCCACGGCTACGGTACGCGTCCGCTTTCCACTGTTATGTACTTCCGTATCCACATACACTTCCGCTTTTTTCCCGCTTATATTGTCAAAATGCACAAAAACTCCGCCTCCGGCCACCTTATCGGCCTCCAAGGCATCTGTAATAGCTACACTTGATTTTCCTATCATCCACACATCCCGGTAAATTCCTCCATGATAAGCGAAATCCAAGGTATATTGACGTTTTCCCGGAGGAAAATTCTTATCATCACTATTATCCGTCATCACCGCCAGCAAGCAACTGTCTCCGGGCTGTACCCCCTGTTCCGTCAGTTGCACAGTGAAAGGAAGGTATCCTCCCAAGTGCTCTTGTACCCTCTTGCCATTTAAATAAATTACCTGTTTTCCCATAGCTCCCTCAAAATGAAGCGACACCTCTTTTCCTTTCATATCTTGAGGAATCACAAAATGTTTCCGGTACCATGCCACACCCTGATAGTTACGGCAACCGCTTGCCTCGGCAGGCATCAGTTCCACAGTATGCGGAGCAGACACTACTTGCCAGGATGTATCATCAAAACGCACGGCTTCCGCGCCTTTTATGTCTCCACGATGAAAGCGCCATCCGGGATTGAAATTATATACTATTCTTCCGCTACCGGATAAAGGGATGAATCCGGCTACAGAAGTTTCCATTTGAGCTTGTGCCAACACAGGCAACAGGCACACAAGTAAAATAAACAGTTTCTTCATAATTATTACACTATCTGGGAAAAGAGACGGACCGGCTGTCCGTTTGTACCCGTTCCCTTTGAAAAAAGGTCTTGTTGTTTTTGAAAAAGATCCAGACATTTAAAAAAAAGGTCCTGATGTTTGGCGTCAAAGACAAGGTTCTTTCATAAAAACGTCAAGGTCTTTTTATACAAAGAACAGGTCTTTGGAAGGGAATGACAAGGTCTTTTCACAAGGCCTTCCAAGGCTCAAGGCTCAAAGGCTCACTTAGGCGGTATTTAAGCCCAAAACAAGCTTCAAGAAATCCATGCATACACTGATTTTCAATTTATTACAATAAGAAAAAGGAAACAAGACTATAGTCTGAAAAATAAAATGAATAATATAATGAGCCCCAGACATACACGGACGCATCCGACATTTACCGGAAAGAAAAATGTATAAATAAAAGAAACTTCTATTGACATCATCACTTGGTCATTCCGGGCATCGTGAAAAATCCGAATGTGCCCCATATCCATTGATCCGGCCATTATGAATAAAACCCGGCAAAAACAAGCCTGGTCAAAGCAAACACAAATTCTATAAAACGACAGACAAAGTCAAGACAATCCTGAACTTCCCAAAGACCAAAGAATAATATTCAATCCGCACGTCTTGTTTTAGTAAACAATCTGTAAAACAAACATTTACACATCTACCAAGGTTTAAAATACCGCATAAGTGAGCCTTGAGCCTTGTGAGCCCTGGAAACGCATCGGACCGACTCTTTTTCTTTGCAGAAATACACCCGATTTATACGATAAACCCATACCTTTTTTATACCTTTGCCCCCCAAAAGAAAACAACAAACATGGAACTATTCAATAAAATGATTGCCGCAGCCCTGAAGGTTTCCGTACATCAAGTAGACAATACATTATCTCTACTGGGCGGGGGAGCTACCATCCTTTCATAAGCCGATACCGGAAAGAGGCAACCGGAGGGCTGGACGAAGTACAAATAGGCGAAATTAAAGACAGAAATGACAAGTTGTGTGAACTGGCCAAACGAAAAGAAACCATTCTTTCTACCATAGAAGAACAAGGCAAACTAACAGAAGAATTGCGCAAACGCATTGAACAAAGTTGGGATGCCACCGAAGTGGAAGACATATATCTGCCCTATAAGCCGAAACGTAAGACCCGCGCCGAAGCGGCACGGCAAAAAGGACTGGAACCGCTTGCCACCTTACTGTTATTGCAACGCGAAAACCATCTGGACAGCCGTCTTCCCGCTTTTGTGAAAGGAGATGTGAAAGACGAAGAGGATGCACTGAAAGGCGCGCGCGACATCATAGCCGAACAAGTGAGCGAGGACGAGCGTGCCCGCAACCAACTGCGCAACCAATTTTCCCGACAAGCCGTCATCACCTCCAAAGTGGTGAAAGGCAAAGAGGAAGAAGCCGCCAAATACCGCGATTATTTCGATTTCAGCGAACCTTTGAAACGCTGTTCCTCCCACCGTCTGCTGGCTATCCGCCGGGGAGAGTCGGAAGGCCTGTTGAAAGTAAGTATAAGCCCCGATGACGAAGAGTGCGCCGGACGGCTGGAACAAATGTATGTCCGTGGCAACAATGAATGCAGCCGCCAGGTAGGCGAGGCAGTACGTGATGCGTACAAGCGGCTTCTGAAGCTTCCATCGAAACCGAATTTTCAGCCTTGAGCAAGGAGAAAGCCGACGAGGAGGCAATCCGCGTCTTCGCCGGAAACCTGAGACAGCTTCTGCTGGCTCCCCCTTTAGGACAGAAACG
>ENA-OQAA01000913-OQAA01000913.1-human-gut-metagenome-genome-assembly--contig:-NODE-913-length-17627-cov-3.175314_pt1 | contig 17627 bp, 16 predicted proteins | sample MGYA00242489_ERZ504515 | MGnify/ENA primary metagenome ERZ504515 (study PRJEB26092, sample SAMD00036237) | human gut metagenome | host: Homo sapiens | study: EMG produced TPA metagenomics assembly of... | reverse complement strand
ATTTAGTCGCAGTTAGCAGTTAGTTCGCTGGAGCGTTGCGCCGGCGAGTGAGCAATCACCATTGTCCGAATGCGTCCGCCTTGAACAACTTTCAACACATTAAATAGCAATTTGGGGTTAAAAAAAACAGATGCTGTCGGGATGCCATGCTGTCTCATATTTCAAGTCGTTCCCGGCAATATCTGTTTTTTACGATTTTTATGGACACCTTAAAAGGTGCCAGTTTACAACTGCTTAATCAGGCAACTGCAAACTTCTGTAATGTACGGTTAAATTCCTTGCTCTCGCCATGGCACTGTACAGTAAGAACCCTTGTAAGATCCATGCTCAGAACTCCCAGAATGGATTTTGCATCAATGATGATTCTGTTATAGAAAACATCTATGTCAAAATCACATTTACCCGCTGCCCTTACGAATTCCTGAACATCTTCCTTCGCATTCAGCTTAATCTGCTTCTGACACATCGTTATCACCCTTTCTGTTTTACAGGAATTATAGTTTCCTTTTCTATCAAAATCAAAGACTCTTGAAAACGTTTTCCTTTGATCGAGGCAAATTATGCACCAAGTCTCCATATTTGTCAAGTTTTTTTCTCGCACACTTTTTTATAACATTTCAGAAATAATTATACCGATTGCACAAATATGCAATCGGTATTTTGGTAGTTATGCACTATTTTATTGTTATGAATGTTCTGGAACAACCTGTATAAGCGAAATTATTTCTCTCATATCTTATGAATTTCAAAATCATTTTGTAAATTATTCTCATCTGGAATTACCATCGGATACTTTCCGTCAAAGCATGCCTTGCAAATAGGAAGTCCACCTGCCATGCCCTCCAGATAATCAATCTCCATATAACCAAGGGAATCGGCCCCTATCATCTTACAGATTTCTTCTGTGGAGTGCTGTGCTGCGATCAGCTGGTCATTGCTTGGCACATCGGTTCCGAAATAGCATGGATGTAAAAATGGCGGGGAACTGATCCTTACGTGCACTTCAAGAGCGCCTGCTTCTTTCAGCATGCGGATCAGGTTTGCTATGGTGGTTCCACGGACAATAGAATCATCCACAAGTACAATGCGTTTTCCTTTTACAACTGCATCCAATACGCTCAGCTTCAGATGAACGCTGGATTCTCTCTCCTTCTGAGTAGGTTTGATAAAAGTTCTGCCGATATAAGAGTTCTTATAAAATGCAAATCCGAATGGAATACCAGATTCTTCAGAAAATCCCTTGGCTGCAGGAAGACCGGATTCCGGAACGCCGGTGACAAGATCTGCCTCCACAGGATAAGATTTTGCAAGGGATTTACCGCCACGTATACGTGCGTCATAAACCTTTACACCGTCCATGGTACTGTCCAGTCTTGCAAAATAGATATATTCAAAAACACAGTGAGCACGTTTTTTCACAGTATCTGCAAGAGTCATGTCTGACTTCACGCCCTTGCGGCTGATCGTAATCATCTCACCAGGTTCGATATCACGGATAAACTCGGCACCTACAGAAGTAAGTGCACAGCTCTCAGAAGCCAGCACGTAAGCATTGTCCCTTTTTCCAAGGCAGAGAGCTTTAAGCCATAGGGATCACGGACTCCGATCAGCTTACGGGGACTCATGATCACAAGACCGTATGCGCCTTGCAGCTTCCTGGCTGTATTCAGAACTGCCTCCTCTACACAGGTGTATGTACCCTCTCTCTGGCTACATGAAATGCGATCACTTCTGAGTCAGTGGTGGTATGAAAAACTGCTCCGCTCTGGATCAGTTCCCATTTCAGTGTCCAGTGTTAACAAGGTTTCCATTGTGTGCCAGTGCCAGACTTCCTTTTACATAAGATAAAACCAAAGGCTGTGCGTTCTCTGCAACGGATGCTCCTGTTGTGGAATAGCGTACATGTCCGATTCCGATATCACCACTCATCTTATGGAGTGTATCCTCGCGAAGCACCTCGCTTACCAGACCAAGATCTTTGTGAAACTTAACATTTCCAATAGGTCCCTTAGTATCCGATACTGCCAGGCCACAGGCTTCCTGACCACGGTGCTGCAAAGAAGTCAGACCATAGTAAATAGAAGACGTCACATCATTTCCATCCAGGTCATAGATTCCGAAGACACCACACTCTTCTTTAATCTCTGCCATTTGTTTTCCTCCTCGGTACTGAGTTTTATTTTAATGATCAAATCCAATCTCAAAAATGCATCCCATTTCGTCGATTTTGCGTATCGCCAAATAAATTTACAGCCAAGGACGTATCGTTATGCAAGCACGCTCACATATCTTACTGTAAATTTGCCTGGCTCTGAACAAAAATTATAATGGAAGAAACCTATTTGTCAAGTATGCCTATCCTAATTTGAGCAAGAACTTTTTTTCAGTCAACCGCAAAATCTTTTTGGAATTTTTTTTCAAAAAAACTATTGACATCTGTTTTTTTTTGAGTATACTACAGAACATAAAGCAAAGGCGCTTTGGAATACAGAAATGTATCCAAGGCGCCTTTTTCTTTTATCAAAAATAAGGATGAAGAAAGACATGAAAAGTGAAAGGAGCGTATCCGTTATGACACAGAATATTCCCGAAATCTATGGAAGTCTTGTTTTCAACGACAGGATTATGCGCAGTAAATTACCTAAGGACATGTACAAAGCACTGAAAAAGACCATCGAAAATGGTACTCACCTGGAGCTTGATGTTGCAAACTCCGTTGCAGTAGCCATGAAAGAATGGGCAATCGAAAATGGTGCTACTCATTATACACACTGGTTCCAGCCTATGACAAATGTAACAGCTGAGAAACACGACAGCTTCATTTCCCCAACAGGCGATGGACAGGTGATCATGGATTTCTCCGGAAAAGAACTTGTAAAAGGTGAACCGGATGCTTCCAGTTTTCCATCCGGCGGTCTTCGTGCTACTTTTGAAGCAAGAGGATACACAGCATGGGATCCAACATCACCGGCCTTCATTAAAGACGGAACTCTTTACATTCCCACAGCATTCTGTTCCTACAGCGGTGAGGCACTTGACAAAAAGACTCCTCTCCTTCGCTCTATGGATACCTTAAATAATGCAGCCGTAAACATGCTTCACGTTCTTGGAAACAAGGGAATTAAACATGTTTCCACAACAGTAGGACCTGAGCAGGAATACTTCCTGGTTCCAAAGGAACTTTATAAAGAAAGAAAAGACCTTGTATTCTGCGGACGTACCTTACTTGGTGCTCCTGCTCCTAAGGGACAGGAAATGGAAGATCACTACTTTGGAACTCTGAAGCCAAAGGTTGCAGCTTACATGCATGATCTTGATGTAGAGCTCTGGAAGCTTGGCATTCCTGCAAAAACAAAACATAACGAGGTTGCTCCTGCACAGCATGAGCTGGCTCCTGTATTTGATACCACAAATGTAGCCGTTGACCACAACCAGCTGACAATGGAAATCATGAAAAAGGTTGCTGACAAACATGATCTGGTTTGCCTGCTTCACGAAAAACCATTTGAGGGAATCAATGGAAGTGGTAAGCACAACAACTGGTCCATGATTACAGATGATGGCGTAAATCTTCTGGATCCTGGAAAAACACCATCTGAAAACATTCAGTTCCTTGTCTTCTTAATGGCAGTTATTAAAGCAGTTGATGAATATGCTGATCTTCTTCGTATCTCCGTTGCAAGTGCCGGAAACGATCACAGACTTGGTGCCAACGAGGCTCCGCCAGCAGTTGTATCTATTTTCCTTGGTGATGAGCTTACCGAAGTTCTGAAATCTATCGAAAATGATACTTACTTTACTTCTCACGGCGCTGTACAGATGGATATCGGAGCAACTGTTCTGCCACACTTTGTAAAAGACAATACTGACAGAAACCGTACTTCACCATTTGCATTTACCGGAAACAAATTCGAGTTCCGTATGCTTGGCTCTGCTGCTTCTGTTGCAAACCCGAATATTGTATTGAATACAGCTGTTGCGGAAGCTCTTGACCAGTTTGCAAAAGAGCTTGATGGTGTAGCTCCGGAAGATATGGAACATGCAGTTCATGAACTGATTAAGAGAGCTATTAAGAAACACAAACGTGTGATCTTCAATGGCAACGGTTATACAGACGAGTGGATTGAAGAGGCTGAAAAACGTGGTCTTTACAACCTGAAATCTACCCCGGATGCTCTCCCAATGTGGATTGCCCAGAAGAATATCGACCTGTTTACAAAGCACAGCATTTTTACCAGCGAAGAGCTGCACTCCCGTTATGAAATCTGGCTTGAAAACTATTCCAAGACCATCAACATCGAATCTAACACAATGGTTGAAATGGTTCAGAAAGACCTTCTTCCATCTGTTATGTCTTATATTGAAGAAATTGCAAGCACAGCAAGCCTGAAAGCATCTGTTGTTCCTGGAATCACCTGTGAGAGTGAAACTGCTCTTATCACTAAGCTTTCTGAACTTCAGGATGCTATGACAAAAGGTCTTGAGAAGCTGAAATCTGATACAGCAAAAGCAAGAGCAACTGAAGATGTTCTGGAAAATGCAAAACTGTATCAGGCCAAAGTACTTGAGGACATGGAAGAACTGAGAAAATCTGCTGATGCAGCTGAAACTCTCATTCCGGATGATCTGCTTCCATATCCTACATATGAAAACTTCTCTTCTATATCTGATCAGATTTACAGAGGAGAATTCTAAATGACAGAAACTGTTCCTGTTTTTGGAATTTGTTTCTCACACAGGTAAATACAGGGGATATCTATTATGAAACTCTACTTCATAATTCATTATCGATTTCCTCATCCATTAATCACACGATACGGATATCCCCTGTTTTACATATTTATTTTACAATTGAATATTTCGTTACTGTTCACTGGTAACATTCCGCGAGGTGTTTTTTGTGAACAAAGTTCACAGAAAACCCGAAAATTGCAGCGCGAAATCATGCGAATGCATGATTTTTGTGCATCGCGAAGCGTGTTACTGGTCACGGAGTGAACAGTAACAATATTTCTGCAGATGCAGACAATATACCATGATCGTAAAGGCGCGAAAGGAAAACAAGTTTGTTTTCTCTTTCGCGCTTTTTGATATTTAAAAACGTGTTTTTCGAAATATTTCGAAAAGTGCGAAAAGAGGGAGGAAATTATTATGGATTATTCAGCAGTAAACACGATCTGGGTACTTGTTGGTGCCGCGCTGGTCTTCTTTATGCAGGCCGGATTTGCTATGGTGGAGACAGGTTTCACCAGAGCAAAAAATGCAGGTAACATTATTATGAAAAACCTGATGGATTTCTGTATCGGTACTCCGGCTTTCTGGCTGGTTGGCTTTGGAATCATGTTCGGTGCAGGAAACGGCTTCTTCGGAAGAATCGGCGGTATCGCTTCAGAAGCAAATTATGGCAGTGCAATGCTTCCTGACGGAGTTCCGTTCTGGGCATTCCTGATTTTCCAGACAGTCTTCTGTGCTACTTCCGCTACAATTGTTTCCGGTGCTATGGCTGAGAGAACCAAATTCTCATCCTACTGTGTATACAGTCTTATGATCAGCCTTGTAGTATATCCGATTTCCGGTCACTGGATCTGGGGCGGCGGCTTCATCAGCCAGATGGGCTTCCATGATTTCGCAGGTTCCTGTGCAGTACATATGGTAGGTGGTGTGGCCGCCTTTATCGGTGCCATCATTCTTGGACCACGTATCGGAAAATATTCCAAAAGCGGAAAATCAAAAGCAATTCCAGGTCATAACCTGACAGTCGGTGCACTTGGTGTATTTATCCTCTGGTTCTGTTGGTTTGGTTTCAACGGTGCTTCCACTGTATCCATGGAAGGTGATGCAATTGTAAGTGCAGGAAAAATCTTCGTTACCACAAACCTTGCAGCTGCAGTTGCAACTGTAACTGTTATGATGATCACATGGATCCGTTATAAAAACCAGATGTGTCCATGTCCCTAAACGGATCTCTTGCAGGTCTTGTTGCAATTACTGCAGGATGTGATACCGTATCTCCTGCATCCGCTGCTATTATCGGTATTGCAGCTGGTTTTGTCGTAGTATTTGGTATTGAATTTATTGATAAAGTATTAAAAGTGGATGACCCGGTTGGTGCTGTTGGGGTTCATGGCTTAAACGGTGCATTTGGTACTCTCGCAGTTGGTCTTTTCTCCGATGGAGCTGGTACAGGCTGGAAAGGTCTTCTTGTTGGCGGCGGTTTCCACGGATTTGGTGTACAGCTTGCCGGAATGCTTATCACAATTGCATGGGTTGCAGTTACAATGACAATTATTTTCCAGGTTATCAAACATACTATGGGACTTCGAGTATCTGCTGAAGAGGAGATCCAGGGTCTTGATATAAAAGAACATGGTCTTGCAAGTGCTTATGACGGATTTACTATTCGCGATGCTGTTGCTTCTGTTCCTGTTCCTATGGGAACTTCCAGAGAATTTACCGTTACTCCCAGACCTTCTGCTCCAGCTGAATTCATTCCGGAAATCCCGGCAGACGGCGTTCATAAGCTTACAAAGGTTGTTATCATTACCCGTCAGAACAAGCTGGAAGAGTTTATGCAGGCTATGAATGAAATCGGTGTAACCGGAATCACCATTACAAATGTTCTTGGCTGTGGTGTCCAGAAAGGGGCTCCGGCTTACTATCGTGGCGTTGAAATGGATATGAATCTGCTTCCGAAAGTCAAGATTGAAATTGTTGTCAGCCTTGTTCCTGTTCAGAAGGTTATCGAAACCGCCAAGAAAGTTCTTCATACTGGTCAGATCGGTGATGGAAAAGTTTTCGTATACGACATCGAAAACGTTGTCAAGATCAGAACCGGCGAGGAAGGTTACCTGGCATTGCAGGATACTCACGAAGAGTAATAAATTACTTTGACATCTTACTATATTTTTGTTTCCCTTATTTAAAAACAGCTCCTGGAATTTTTCCGGGGGCTGTTTTTCTTATACGTTTCCGGCACATATGTCCGTCACTGCTGCTTCCTATACAAATATTTTGTTATCCATTATATTTCTGCAAAAGTTTTTCCAGTTCTTCTAAAATTTTTTTCGCATCCTCATACTTGCCTGCCTGAAGTGCGAAAGCTATTCGATTCTCCAGTTCTTTTTTCTTCTGCTCATATTCCAGGTAATCCTTATCAAAGTGATCGGCGTAAATCATCTTTCGGAATTTTCGCATACTTACCCTGCGAAGACCCTTGTCCTCTGTGAGAAGCACATAATCCATGCAGTTGGCTACGGTATAAAAATCATGGGAAACCATGAGAACTGTCCCATTGTATTTCTCTACCGCCTGCTCCAGTGCCAGTTGGGAATATGTGTCCAGATGACTGGTTGGCTCATCCAGTAGCAGCAGACCTGCACCTGTTCTGGAAATCTTCGCAAGCTGGAGAAGATTCTTTTCTCCACCAGACAGATCACATACCGAACTGTAGATCAGTTCTTCCTCAAAACCATAGGTTTTCAGGTAAGCTATCACCTGATCATCGGTATCAAAGCCTGCATCCTCAAAATTCTTAAGAACAGTGGCCTTCTCATCAAATACCTCCCCATGCATCTGGGAAAGATATGCCATCTTAACATTTTCGCCAAGACGGATTGCCGGGTTTTCTCCTTTGATAACATCACGAAGAAGGGTCGTCTTTCCAGTACCGTTTGGTCCCACAATTGCAACCTTATCCCCTGCATGAAGAACAAAGGAAACATGTTCCATAATCTCACGGTCAAAGGTCACATTATAGTCTTCTACACTTAACACTATCTTCTCAGCTTCATTTTCCGCATTCGCATCTCCCAACTCGGATTTTCTTTCACTTTCCAAAGCTTCTTCCGGATTTTCACCAGAAACTTCCGCATCAAAAACCTCATCTGCATGAAATACGATCTCCGGCTGCTTAATATCCACAAATGGAGACTTTGTCTTTCTCGCTTCCAGACGTTCCAAAAGGGAAACTCGCGCATGCAGGCTTCTTCCCCTTGTTGCACTGTCAATGGCAGTAGCGCTGTTTCGAAGACGCTCTACAATCTTGCGGTTACGCTCGATTTCCTCCATATCTGCCGCAGCCAGCTCCTGCTGCTCAATTTTCATCTGCAAAAGTGCAAAATTATAATCCACATAATTGCCATCAAATTCCTGCATCTCCGTATTTTCCAGATGGAGGATCTTGTTGAAGCAATGATTCAGAAGATAGCGGTTGTGGGTGATCACAAGCAATGTTCCCTTATGGGAATTGATCAGATTCCGAAGTGCATTTAAGTGCTGAAAATCCAGGAACACATCTGGCTCATCCATAATAATAAATTTCGGGCTGATCATCATCTCCCGGATGGCCTGCACCAGCTTGAACTCTCCACCGCTTAAATTTGTAAGAAGCTGGTCTTCATACCCAGCCAGACCCGCTGTTTTCAGCTGCTTGCGAATATTACTTTCGTAAAAGTCACCGTCAATGGCATTAAATTCATCTAAAGTCTGCTGATATTCCTCCATCAGCTCCTCCAGATGATCTGTAACTGCCATATCCTCGCAGATCTGGTTGATCTTATTCTGAAGCCTTACAAATTCTTCACTGATGTAATCAAATACCGTAACCTCTTTTTCTCTCTCAATGGTGTAAAACTGACTGACATATCCAATCCTTCCAGGTACATCCACGATCAGCTTTCCATCGTATAAATATTTATCCGGATGAAGGATCATGTTCACCAGTGTACTCTTACCGGTTCCATTGGTTCCGATAAAGGCACAATGCACATCATCCTCCAGGGTAAATGAAATTTTATTATATAACTCTTTATGTGGAAAAGAATAGGATAAATTCTCTGCTTTAATCATAAGTACTCCTCTAATAGTTGCCTTTTATTTTAATTTCGGCAGGTTCCACCTGTAATGTGCAGCCAGATACCGCATCAGGATCACCGCTGCAGATCCAAAGATCAAGGAGAACACCACTCCAAACCAGCGGTACGTATACACACAAACAATAGCTCCCACAATGGATGCACATGCATAAATATGCTTTACAAAAATATAAGGCGGCACCTCTGCCATCATATCACGGAGCAATCCTCCGCCAACACCGGTGATGGTTCCCACAAATACCAGCAGGAAAGTGTTGTCTGCAAACCCCTGACGGATTCCAGTATTTACGCCAACCACAGTAAATATCCCAAGTCCTACAGAGTCCATCACCAGCATTACTTTGTCATAAGTAACATTTCCTTTCAGCATCTCCCTTTTAAAATAAAGAAGAAAAAACACCAGCACTGAAGTAAGCACTGCTACAGCCGCATATACTGGCTTCTGAAAAACTCCCGGAGGTAATTCCAAGCGTCACATCACGAATCATACCCCCGCCAACTGCAGTGATCACCCCAAGAACCGAAACTCCGAAAATATCCATCTTCTGCTCCGATCCCACCAGTGCACCTGACGCTGCAAATGCAATAGTTCCAATCATCTCCAAAATAAATGTGATTGTTTCCTGATACCCCATAAAACAATAACCTCGCCCAATTTTATCCTAAAGCATGTTTAAAAAGACTTTCTGCAAGATTACGTGAATGATTTTTCAAACAGGCTCTATGCCATTCTCAAAAAACATGCTGCTTTTTCCTATAAATGACACCAAATCAGTATAACATATAATTCTCTGTTTGCCACCTGAAAATACCAAAATTCTTAATAAATTTCAGTGATGCTAAATTATTTTTCAAAAAAAGTGCAAAAATACAGCCAGAAGATTTCTCCCCTGACTGTACATGTTATTCTCTTTTAATATTTTTCTTAATCAAATGCTTTTCATACACGCCATCAACCCTTAACACCGCCAAGTGCAACACCTGCGACGATGTACTTGGAAAGTACCAGGTATACAACAACCAGAGGGATAATGGTAACAAACAGTCCTACATAAACTACACCATAGTCCGTACGGAACTGGTTGGAGCTCAGCAGCTGTACAAACATAGGAAGTGTTTTCTTGGAATCTGTTGTCAGCAAAATGGTAGGTGTAAACAGGTTGTTCCACTGTGCAATAAACTGAAAGATTGCCTGTGTGGCAACTGCCGGTTTCATAATCGGTAGGATAATTTTGTTAAAGGTATTCCACTCTTTTGAACCGTCGATTCTGGCTGCCTCGATCATCTCCAGAGAAAGTGTACTTTCCATATACTGTTTCATGAAGAAAACAACAGTTGGAGCTGCAATGGTAGGAATGATCAGCGGAACGTATGTATCGATCAGCTTCAGATCCAGCATGAAACGGTAGAAACCGATGATGGAAATCTGACTTGGCACCATCATAACTGCCATAATAAATGCCCATGCAAATTTTTTGAATTTGAAATCATATACATGGATACCATAAGCTGTCAGAGATGAAAAGTAAACTGACAGGAAGGTTCCAGGGATTGTAATGGTTGCAGAGTTAATGATTGCTTTCTGCAAAGTGATCTGCATACCGTTCTGCTTGATCATCAGGTTTTTCCAGTTCTCGATCAGGTGTGTGGACGGAATCAGGGAAACACCAGCCTTGATAGACTCAGAATCTCTTGTTGCGTTCATAACCAGAAGAACAAATGGCAAAAGTGCAATGATACAGAATAAAATACAAATAATGGTACGGAAGACTTTCTGATGCAGCATATTCTTGCTGTAGCTGTCTGCTGTTGCGGCTTTACTCATGATCTTCCACCTGCCTTTCTACGCTGTTTCTGCTCTTTTTTCATACGTCTGTCTTCGCTGTCGCTCATAGTCGCGAACAGGATCAGACTGACAACCAACGTGATAATAAACAGTACTACGGAAACGGCTGCTGCCTTTCCAACATCGCTGTTATACAGACGCATAATATACATAGCCATTGTAGTAGTCTTATCATCTGGAAGACCAACAAGTCCGGTTTCTGGAACGTTAAACAATGCCGGGATATCATACATCTGAAGACCACCGATTGCGGAGGTAACCAATGTGTACAACATAATTGGTTTCAAAAGCGGTAAAGTGATGTAGCGGAATTTTTTCCAGCCTGTTGCACCATCAATATCAGCAGCCTCGAAAAGTCCCGGGTCAATGCCAAGAACGCCTGAAATCAGAAGCAAGGTCGTATTACCAAACCACATCCACCACAGAATTGTGGAGATCAGCCACGGCTTCCTGCTACGCTGGACATAAAATCGAAGTTCTTGCCAAGAACGCCCCAGTCCTTCAAAGTCTGGGTGATTGGTCCGTACTGGGAAAACAAAGATTTAAACAATACAGAAACAGAAGCTGCAGTGATAACACTTGGAAGATAAACGATAACCTTCATCGCACCGGTTCCTTTTACCTTAACCTTCTCATCCGTCAGCCATACAGCCAGAAGAAGGGAAACCAGAATCTGAGGAACAAAGTTGCAGCCCCACATTACAAGGGTATTTTTCAGATAGCTGAGTACATAACCTCTCTCTCCTGCAGCCATACCAAGGATATTTACAAAATTCTGAAGTCCTGCAAACTCCATGAATTCACGCCCGTTACGTTTGTAGTAGGATAAGGTACTATAATAGAAAGTATTGATCAGTGGCCACAGCTGGAACACCAGATAAGTGATAAAAAACGGTGCAATAAAGAAGTAGCCATACCTTCCATAATCGATCATTTTTTCTTTTTCTTATTCATAACAGCCTCCTGTCTGAAGTTGCCTGCTTTTCCCAGGCAGAATGCCTGACACTGGCGGGAGTACCTGCCCCTCCGGCTTCTGCGCCATCCTCCTCTGCCACTGGCAGTCATTCTGCTTTTTTATAGCAAAAGCAGCTGCTCGCTTATATAAGAATGTGCTGCTCCTTCTTTTGGGAAGAAGCAGCACATTCACTACTTACCTATGATTGACTCTGCAAACTCTTAAGCCACATTATTCTGCGCTCAGGTAAGAGAATGTATCATGGATAGATGCAGTCAGATCTGCAAGTGCAGTATCAAGGTCTTTTTCGCCTGTAGCATAAGCCTTGGTCTGAGTATCCATAAGGGAAAGGATCTGCTGATCTTCTGCTGTTACCATAGAAGCGTCAAGTCCGTCTGCTAATGGAAGGAAGAACTCCATGAAGTTCTGTCCAGCGTCTGGATACAGATAGCCGTTTCCATCTGCGGATGTACCAGCCTCGATGATCTTGCTGACAGCTGCTGTATTGTTTACATAGTCAGAGTTCAGAGCGTTGATTGCAACCATTCCATCTTCATCACATGTGAAGAATTTCATGATCTTAGCTGCAAGCTCGGTATCTGCACAATCTGTTGTAGCTGCAAGTCCTGTGCCGCCCCAATAGCATTTTGTCTGGGTAGGAACAAGGATTGTGTTGCCTTTCCAAGCATCACTTAAGCTCCAGTATACGAACCATGGGCATCCCATATAAGCAAGTGCTGCGTTAGAATCAACGCCATCACCACTCATGTTTGCACTCCAGTCAGCGCTCCACTGATCGGTATTGAAGGTAAGGTCTTCATCATAAAGAGTCTTAGCTGTTTCCATATATGTCTTGATGTTGTCATCAATTGTAATCTTATCGTTCTCATCATAGAAGCCCTGAGTTCTGGAACCGGTCAGGCTACGTTTGATCTCATCATAGCCAGAGAACAGTTTGCATTTTCCGCCGGAAGCATCGTTAACCTCTTTAGCTGTAGCAACGATGGTATCCAGATCTTTGAATTTCTCAGCTAATGCTGCAGGATCTGTTGTTCCAAGATATTTCTCAGCCAGATCTGCACGAACTGCGTAGCATCCAGGAGTTGCCTGCCAGAACAGTGCTCTTACGTTTCCATCAACATCGGATCCAAGATCCAGATTGTACTGATAGCTGTTTGCATAGTCATCAGCTGTGATTCCAAGATCTGCTACATTCTGTACCCAGTCGCTGTTTACATATTTCTGAACATAGTCAACTTCCAGGCCCATCATATCAGGATATAACTCATTTGAAGGATCATCAAGTACAGGATCCAGTTTGCTCTGATAATAATCAGATCCACCTGTGTTTACGAAAACGATTCTTTCGTAATCATCTGGATAAGCCTCTTTGAATGGTCCATCAAGGATCTTCTTGATATCATCGTTCCATCCCCATACTACAAAGGAATCATCTGCGGAAGCGTCACCGGTAACTTCGTTTTCCGGTGTTTCTGCATCTTCTGCCATAACCGGGACTGCACATAATGTCATTCCTGCCAGCATAGAAGCTGTTAATAATTACGCTCACCATTTTTTTCTTCATGTTACTTCCTCCTTTAATTATATCTTTTTAATTTTTTTTAATAACTACTTGAAATTTTTTGATGGATACAAAGTTTTCACGGAAGCTCCTTTAAAAAGGGTTCCATCCACTGTGTATTTCTCAATAACTGTTGTCTTCGGGTGCTCAATCAGCTCAATCAGCCTTTCTGCCGCTATCCTTCCGATTGCCGCTGTGTCCTGGCAAAGGGTTGTCAGCTTGGGTTCAAGAACCTGGGCGATATTGATTCCATCGTACCCGGCTACTGAAATGTCTTCCGGTATCCGAAGTCCTCTTTCCCGTATCTCGTTTATCCCTCCCATCGCTGCATAATCGTCAGGATAGAGAATACAGGTTGGCGGATCTTTCAAATCCAAAAGTTCACCGGTTCTCTCACCTGCCAGATCAGCATCTCTGTAAAAAGACGGTTTTACATATTCATCCGGTTCTTCAATCCCCAGTCTTTGTAAGGTCCGGTAAAAGCTTCCAAGACGATTCTTGGTAACCGATGTGTCATCTCCATGAATGTAAGCGATCTTGCGGTGTCCCTTCTTATATATATAGGTAACAAGTTCTTCCATTCCCTGGATGTTGTTGGATACTACCGATATCCTTCCATCACAGATATGATCGATGGTCACCACCGGAATGTCTGAAAGGAGAAGCTCCTGAACCTCTTCTGCAGTGAAATCCACACAGGCCATTACCACTCCGTCCACGCCCCGGTATCTGCAGTGCTCCAGGTAGGTCATCCTTTTACCGGAAACATTTCCGCTTGTAAAAGTAATGTCATAACCTTTCGCTTCTGCGGTGCTTTTGAAGCTTTCCAGTACTCTGTTAAAGTAATCATGTGTGAGACCGCTTCGGGCCTCGTCCACAAATAAAACTCCCAGATTAAAGGTTCGCTTCGTCTTCAAAGCTCTTGCCGATGAGTTGGGAAGATATCCCATCTCTGAAGCCGTTCTTAATATGTAATTTTTTGTTTCTTCTCCGATATCGGAGTAACCATTTAATGCTTTACTGACAGTGGCGACTGAGACATTACATTGTTTTGCGATTTCTTTCATGGAAACCATATGCCTGCCTCACTCTTTCCTGTTTTTCTTTCCTGTCATCTCTAAATCGTTTTCGTGAGCTTATAGTACCCCCTAGTGCACAAAAAATCAAGTGGTTTCTTGCATTTTTTGTGCGTTTTCACGTCATTCTACCTATTGCACAATTTAGATATTTGTGTTTTTAACAATTTAATTGTGAATAAGAGCTCTTTCCGAAATGTTTCGCGAAAAGTTTCGTGTTTTAAATCTCTGATTTGTAATATATAATAGATTTCATTATTACAGTAATTTTTATGTTGCTTTTAATCAGTCTTTCTATTATACTAAGAGCAAATATATACCATTATTCTTTACTTTTATTTCTAATTGCCTTTACTTATTCGTTTTCGTATGTTAATTATCTCACAATTCAATCCAATTGATTTTTTCGAAACTACTCATTGCATTTGCAAAACATTATTACTATATAAGCGTAGATCACTGTGCAGCTTCGAAAAATAAATTAATGCACCCTGATGTAAATCACGAATAGCAATCAACCAATTAGAAAGAATTCAGCAAGAATAAAATTTATCAAAGGAGATCCACTATGAATTTCGGACATTTTGATGACGCCAATAAAGAATATGTCATTACAACACCAGATACCCCGTTGCCATGGATCAACTACCTTGGCTCCCAGGATTTCTTCACACTGATTTCCAACACCTGCGGCGGCTACAGCTTCTATAAAGATGCAAAGCTGCTCCGTATCACTCGTTACCGCTACAATAACATCCCGGTAGATTCCAACGGAAAATACTACTATATCAAAGATGGGGATACCGTATGGAATCCAGGTGCAATGCCAACCCGCACTCCTCTTGATGTTTATGAGTGCCGCCATGGACTTGGCTACAGCCGTTTCCACGGTGAGAAAAACGGCCTGGCAGCTGATCTTCTTGCATTCGTCCCTGTTGACACAGCCTGCGAGATCAACAAACTGACTCTGCGAAACAATTCAGATAAAGTGAAAGAGATTTCGTTATTTTCATATGTAGAATTCTGCCTCTGGAATGCTGTTGACGACATGACCAACTACCAGCGAAACTTAAGCACCGGTGAAGTTGAGATCATCGGCAGCACCATTTACCATAAGACCGAATACCGCGAACGACGCAATCACTACAGCTTTTTCACTGTAAATACTCCTGTAGACGGTTTTGACACCAGCCGTGATGAGTTCTTAGGACTTGGCCGCGGCAACAATGCTCCAATCGTTGTAGAGGAAGGCAAGAGCCACAATTCTGTTGCCAGCGGATGGTATCCCATTGCCAGCCAGCAGATCAATGTTTTTCTGGCACCTGGTGAAGAAAAAGAATATGTTTTCCTTCTCGGCTATTGCGAAAACCCAAAAGATGACAAATGGGAAGCTTTAAACGTGATCAAAAAAAGAGCCGGCCAAGAAGATCATGGAGAAATTCGAAACTTCTGAACAGGTAAATGAAGCTTTCGCCATCCTGAATACTTACTGGAATGATCTTCTCTCCCGCTATCATGTAGAGAGTAAGGATCCTCACGTAAACCGTATGGCAAATATCTGGAACCAGTACCAGTGTATGGTAACCTTCAACATGTCCCGTTCCGCTTCTTACTATGAATCCGGAACCGGCCGTGGAATGGGCTTCCGTGATTCCTGCCAGGATCTTCTTGGATTTGTACATCTGATCCCGGAGCGTGCAAGAGAACGAATCCTTGACATTGCTGCAACCCAGTTCGAAGATGGAAGTGCTTATCATCAGTACCAGCCGCTTACCAAGCAGGGCAACCTGGATATCGGAAGCGGATTTAACGATGACCCGCTGTGGCTGATTGCTGCTGTGGCCGCTTACTTAAAGGAAACTGGAGATTATTCCATTCTGGATGAAATGGTTGCTTTTGACTGCCATATGGAAAAAGCAGCTCCTCTTTTTGAGCATCTCCGCCGTTCCTTCGAATACAGCCGCACCCATCTTGGACCACACAAGCTTCCTCTCATCGGACGTGCTGACTGGAACGACTGTCTGAACCTGAACTGCTTTTCCAATGAGCCTGGTGAATCCTTCCAGACCACAGGACCATCTGAGGGACCAGTTGCAGAATCTGTATTTATTGCAGGTATGTATGTAAAATATGGAAATGAGTTTGCAGAGATCTGCAGACGTGTTGGAAAAGAGGAGGACGCTGCTATCGCGCAGAAAGCTGTTGAAGAAATGTACCAGGCAGTCCTTGACGCTGGCTGGGATGGAGAATGGTTCCTTCGTGCTTATGACGCCACCTCTCAGAAGGTTGGTTCCCACGAATGCGAAGAGGGACAGATTTTCATTGAACCGCAGGGCTTCTGTATCATTGCTGGCATTGGCGTGAAAGAAGGTCTGGCAAAAAAAGCTCTTGATTCTGTAAAAGAGCGCCTGGATACCAAATATGGTATTATGCTTCACCAGCCGGCTTACACCAGATATTACCTGAACCTTGGTGAAATTTCTTCCTACCCGCCAGGATACAAAGAAAATGCCGGAATCTTCTGCCATAACAATCCCTGGATTTCCATTGCCGAAACTGTTATCGGAAGAGGAAACCGTGCATTTGAAATTTATAAAAAGACCTGCCCGTCTTATATTGAAAACATCAGCGAAATCCATCGTACAGAGCCTTATGTTTATTCCCAGATGATCGCAGGACGTGACGCAGCCCGCCACGGTGAAGCAAAGAACAGCTGGCTTACCGGAACAGCCGCATGGACTTTCGTGAACCTCTCCCAGGCAATCCTGGGTGTGCAGCCATCCTATGACGGACTTTCCATCGATCCGTGTGTTCCGGAGGGCTTCGGTGACTTCACCCTCACCCGCCGCTTCCGCGGTGCCACTTATTACTTCGACGTTAAGAATCCGAATAATGCGGAAAAGGGTGTAGCTTACCTGGAGGTTGATGGCAAGCATGTGAATGGAAATGTGGTACCTGTTGAGGACGGAAAGACAGAGTATCATGTGACGGTGCATATGGAATAAAAACAAATATTACGAATTTTAGCAAGAGCCCCGGGACCGAAATTCCGAGGGCTCTTGTTTTCCTATCTAAGTTAGCAACCACCAGTTCAACTCAACATCATAAACTTAAGAAAAAAATGGAAAGGAATCTGTTCGCAGGTTTCTTTCATTGTGTTAAAATATGGGCAGGGGTGTATATGATTAAATCTTATAAAACAAGATTTCAAAAGTTTTCTGCATTATTATCTGATCCGGAAATTGCAAAATATGCGAGACAGAATGGAAACCATGCTTTTTCGAGAAAGCGAAAA
>ENA-OQAA01000912-OQAA01000912.1-human-gut-metagenome-genome-assembly--contig:-NODE-912-length-17637-cov-3.091833_pt1 | contig 17637 bp, 23 predicted proteins | sample MGYA00242489_ERZ504515 | MGnify/ENA primary metagenome ERZ504515 (study PRJEB26092, sample SAMD00036237) | human gut metagenome | host: Homo sapiens | study: EMG produced TPA metagenomics assembly of... | reverse complement strand
TTACGTTCTGCCGCATCACGTTTGAGTTGTCCACCACATCGGCATACACCTGAGTAGTGGCAAGATTGCTATGGGTAAGCAGCTTGCTCACGGTGTAGATGTCTGTTCCCTCTGCCAGTTGTAAAGTGGCGAAGGTATGTCGGAAGCAGTGGAATGTGATGTGCTTCTCGATGCCGGAAGCCTTTATCCACGGTTTGAGGTACAATGTCACTGTACTGTTCGTGAGGTTCTTGAATACCTGCCCAGTGCCTCGCTCACCACATAGTTGCAGAGCCTCTTCGCTGATAGGCAGGATTGCAGCGGTGGAAGTCTTCTTTGTGATAATGTCCATTCCCCAGCCGCCATCAGCCAACTTGACGATGTTCTCCCACTGGAGTCTGATGCAATCAGAGAGGCGAAGACCAGTGAGGCAGGAGAAGAGACCAGCACGGCGAAGGACATCACTCTTGCATGGAGTCTGAGACAACTGCAACAGTTCTTCCTTGGTGAGGAACTGCCGCTTGTTGCCATGAGCTTGGCACGCACAAGTTTCTTGGCAATGTTCTCTTTGAGCAGTCCGTCTTCGTAAGCAATGGCAAGGATGCACTTCAACTTGGTAAGGTTGTTGTTGGCAGTCGTACCCATCATGCGTTTGCCATTGTGCATACAGGCATCCGACAGCAGGTAGTCAAGAAACCCCTGGCAGTACGGAACTGTAAGGTCACAGAAACGACACTCACCATGGGTGTAGTTGTGGAAGTGCATGTAGGCGGTTGCCCAGTTCTGGCTGCTGCCACGTTCAATCATGAGGTTCTTGAAGTATTCCAAGAAACACTCCTTGCCCTTGTTGCGGTCGAGGAAGCCATATTCCTCATTGATGATGGACTCAGTCCTGCGGCACTTGATTATTTCCGCTTTCTGAATCATACTCTTGTTATACTCCTGCTGGAAGCGTTCAACAGGGTTGGTGTAGATGTAAAGACCAAGGTACTCCCTGCGTGAGAGCTTGCCTGTCTTCGGGTTGCGGACTGGAGGATAGAAATCCAAATAGAGGGAAGTCTGTCCGTTCTTAATAGGTCGTCTCCGCACGGTGACCTTTGTACAAATGTTTGTCAATATTGTTACTATTTATTATTGTTTATGATATTGTATCTGTGGATGCGAATAGCCTTTGTTGCAACGTCTTAACTCTCAAATCCGATGCAAAGTTAGATTGCCGTGAAAAGAGAAAAGTAATGATGGCTTCAAATACTGTCTGAATTTAACCTGAATTTGCTTTTGAGTATGATTTTACGCTAAAAATCGGACTTAAATGGGGTTTCAGTAGCACATTTTATCTTATATCCGTTTCTCTGCGTTTGGGGTTTGTTTCGCCCGTCAATGATAGCAGTTTTAGACCATTTGCAACGGCATGGGTCGTATATGAGTTTGTTTCTCACTTCCGCTTTGCCTTGGTCGAAGTGCTGCTTTTCTCTGCCTTCTTGCGTGCAGCCTCCCAATCTGCTTTCAGATAGTAGTTGGCTCTTCCACCTTTGAACTTTCGGATTCTCACTCCATGAGTTTCTGCAAATCTGCGTACCTGTGTCTTGCCCAATCCGTAAAGCTTCATGATGTCGAAGCAGGTGTACCAGTCATCGGAAATGTTCTTTCCCTGTTCTTCATTGTAAAGCCCGATGACCCTCTCTACATCTTCTTTCTTGAAGCATGTCGTACCCCATGCATGGACTGATTGGAGTTGGTAGCGGTTGCGGACTTCATAGAATCTGCCATACTTGATATTATAGTTGCTCAACACCTCTGCCATTGTGTAATGGGTGTCGTGAGTTACTCCATCAGGTGCTCTTTCACCAGCTCTGGGAGTCTTGCGACACTTTGCCAACTTGTTGACTGCCCCTGTCTCGGCATCTTTCAACCTTTGTGCATTCTTGGAAGTTGTCCCTTCTAACGATAGGGAAGAAGGGAGAACCACCTGAAAACCTTGTTCCTTGGCTATTTCAAGAAGGTCTTGCAAATAGATCCTTGTCATGCGCGTACCTAAATTTACGGCTCTGAGCCTGCCTTGACGAATAAGACTGCGTACTGTCTTGACGCTGATGCTTACTGCCTGTGCTGTTTCCTCTACTGACATCAGCACGATCGGAATGCGAGTTGTAGTATTCATTTTTACCGTTATTTTTGAATTTTGTAGTGACTCATGGGGGATGGTCCCTGACGGAAACTTTTAAGAGGAAACAAGGGGAAATAAGAGGAAATAAGAACCCTCATTACGAACCGTGTGTCCCTCTGCCCATGGTACAACCGTGGTACAAAATTACTCTAAACGGATGAAACTCGCAATAGGCGGTTGGAGCGTTATGTTAATGAATATGTATTGAAAATGAGCATTTTATGACGTTTCTCTAAGTTTTGCTTGGAGTTCTTTTCGATGCGTTTTAGTCCATATGACATGCATGTGGAACGACTTGCCGCTGCCCGAAGGACCCAAACAAAAAAAGTTCGAGTTGTCGGTCAGCTTCTCCTTTCCCTCCTTTCCTGTGATGTCGATGGCTACGGGCACACCTTGGCGTCGGTATAGTATATCTTCAGCGGGGTGTCCTCATTATGCACGATGCGCTCCTTGTACATCAGACAGGTGGCGGCATCGCCGAGGGTGAGGAATCGGTCGTAGTCGGCATTCATGCATAGCAGTTGCCGGGGAAAGAGTTGACGAACAGCTCCAACTGGTTGTAGGCCCGCTTGCTGATGTGGATGCCCATGCGCGAGAAGGAGTTTTCGAGATGGTTGGTGCATTTCTGTATGTCGGTGTCGCCGCTCACTGCCACCACGAGGTTGTAGTGGTATAGACGAGCTGCTTGCTCTCACGGGCTATCACCTCCTGCACACGCTTGATGTCCTCTACAGCCATCAGGTTGCTGGGGTTGGGCATGGAGGCATGGCGGTTTTTCTTCTTGTCGAGTAGGGCAAGCTCACGCTTCTGGTTGGGCACGAACACCATCTGGTTGAACACCACGCAGTCGGCTCCGGGCACGCTATCGACGATGCTCACGAGATCAACGGGCATACTGGTGTTGTTCACCTCGATATTTGCGTAGGGACGGATGACCGACGGCAAGTTGGCATAATCCACATCCACAAGGCTATACACCTTGCAGCTACGGTCCCCCATGCCGATGGTCTCGTCATCGACCTTGAAGTTGGTCATCGACACCACCTTGTCACGGAAGTTCATGGAGAAGAAACGGTCCACATACTCGCAGGCTTCCGTTTTGCCGAGGAATCGGGACTTCACGCCGGCATCCCTCAGCTGGTCGTGCACCTTGCGTATCTTCACCAAGAAGTCACGCCATTTCTTGTTGTCGAACGACATCAGACGGCTCTTCTTGTTCTCCTGTGTGATGGTGAGGTAGCAGACGCTGTCGGTAAAGGGTCTGCCGTTGAAATAGCGGAAGTAACTCTCGCTCAGGAACTCATGATTTCCACCGTTCTCTTCCTTGAATGCCTTCCTCACAAACACGTCCTGCTTGTGCAGCGCATAGCCTTCGCCCAAGGTCTGGGCAAGGGCGGCGAAGAGGTGGGTGAACTCATAGTAGGCCTCGATGTTGGCGGAATACTTCTGCACAGGGTTCTCCATCTTCAGAACAGCGGAGTATTCGCCCGTCTTGGTATAGAGCACGCCGATGCCATCCACTTCCTCGATGGAGAAGTAGATGTCCTGGAAGATGCGCTTGCGCTTCCCTCCCGTGCCGAATGCCTTGACACTGATGGCCATGCCCACGCAGATGGCTGAGAATATGAGTATGATGTATAGGGTCATTGTTCTTTTTTCTTTTTTTAATCGCAAAAAGGCGGGCGCACCCTCATGCGTGATGCCCCCACCTCCATTCACTTACAATCATTGATAGCTTTCCACTTGGACATAATGGATTCTCTTTTTTGTTTTACACTTTCTTTGAATAGGCATAGATGAATATGCCGTTGTCACTCTTCTTGCTGTGCAAGCCCTTGCGCTGCTTCATGACGATGAGAACGCCACCGACAGCTACGGCGAGGACTAGCAGCACGAGTCCTGCCACGAAACCGAAGATGCAGTAGCCGAGGATGAAACCCGCAACGGCTCCTCCTGCGGTGGCTGCCGCCCAGTAGATGTAGCGTCCCTGCAACCCGAAGAACTCCAATGGACGTTGCAGTCCCTTGAAAATGGGATAATCCGGAAAACGCTCTTGCTTTGTATCTGCCATAACTGTCAGTGTTTTAACGTTCTACATACTCACAATCTCACGCTGCGTTTAACCTCCAATGCCGAAGAACAGAGGCAGTGCCTGGGCTGCTGCAATGAGGAAAATACATGCGCCGACGACCATCATGATCTTCTTTTTCACGTCCTGTTCCTCGTTGTTCATGGCGATGTAAACGCTTATGGCTCCGACAATTGCAACGACACCTGCAATGGCATAGCAGAGCTTCACCACGATAGGTACATACTTGGCAATCTCCTCCGTCACTGTGGTAAGCGCGGTCGTTCCTGCCGAGTAGTCGCCGGCTGCGTTCTGTGCCATTGCTGCGGTGGTGCCGACAAGCAACATCAGGGCGAGCGTTTTCATGCGCTGTGAAGAGAAGAATCCCTTCACCTTCTTGTTAATCCTTTCAAACATTCTTTTTACCTTTTAATTTGTTACACTTTGAGTTATCTTATCTCGTATCACCTGTATCTCAAATCTGATAACCGAAGAAAGCGGGGAAGACGATGGTCGCTCCTATGAGGAACAGGCAGGCTCCCACCAGCATCATGATGTTCTTCTTCACTCCTTCTTCGCCCGTATTCATCTTTATATATATCTGCAAGGCGCTGACTATGACCACGATGCCCGCCACTGCATAGCACAGATAAACGATATAGAGCACGTGATATACTATCCTCATAAATCATTGATACACAGCTTATAGTCCAATATGATTTTTCTATTTGTTCCCAAAATGAGACAAGAATGACATAGAACGAAATCAGCTTTTTCAAGTATGTTTATTACCCTTGAAAGAGTCACAAAAAGGGCGAATTTCCCCAAAACAGGGCGAAACACTTTTTAACGCTGTTTTTGGTCTATAAATGGCAAAGTCGCTCAGAAAGGCTCTCTGATTAACGAGTACAGAATATCGGGGCTTACAAGAGTATTTGATTGTACAAAAGCATGGTGGTGGCAGGATGACATACAAAGATGCGGCAGTATATCATAGATATACTATGCGGCATTGTCCACATCAAGACTGGAAAGCAACTGGGGGGATGAGTTTTCTCTTCCCTCTGTTCGCCATTCCAACCCCAAAAGACCTTTGCCGTGAAAAGAGAAAATATGAGTGGAGTGCAGCACCCTTGTCATGTGTTGTATTATCTCCGTAAGTGTTGAACTATAGTGACAGCATTTTTATTGGGGTGCTAATTGTTCCCGAAATGGTTCAAACGAAGCAAGTTTTTGTGTCATTTGGTGCAGATTTCTGCTTAGTAAGCATATTTTTATATGTAAATACACAAAAAAAGCAGATAATAATTGGTATATTTGCCAATTATGATTACCTTTGCACTTGAATTTAGTAATCATTAAAAGTGGCGACAACACTTAAAATACGGTAATACAATTATGACAGACAAAAGTCAACATTCTTTTTTAGAGATTCCGACACAATCGTCAGCACAGATTATTAGTCGGAATGTGGTCGAAGTAGTAGCTCCTGATGGAGAAGTTTTTACTGTATTGTGCCAGATAGGTGCATATACAAGTAAGGAAACGCAAGATTACGAACTTCATTGGTTGGAAGTCTTGTTTGATAAAAACTTTTCCGATGATAAGGAAGAAATGACAAATTCTATCTGGCGCGAATCCATGCAATTTGCCATTGGAGGTGGAATTTTAGGCATCAGTACTGGTACTCGTCATAAGGATCGGGCACGTATCGGTGGACGAATTCGCCAGATACGTGAAGACAGAGGCATGGAAGCCCGTGATTTGGCGCGGCTTGCAGGTATAGATGCAGCTAATCTTAGCCGTATAGAGAAAGGAAAGTATTCTGTAGGGCTTGATATTCTATCCAAGATTGCTGCTGCTTTAGGAAAGAAAATAGATTTTGTTGACCTTTAATAATCACTGTTATGATTGATATAAATAATTTCAAGGTTGAAGTTTCTTGCGAATATAAGGGAGAAATATACTCAGTACGAGATAATGGTGCCATCATGAGGCATCCTAAAAAAAGGTTGTAGAATAAGACCTTTGGATAATAAATGGACTTTTGGCACAAAGAATGAGAATAATGGATATATGTTTTTCGCCTCAAACATTCGTGTCCATCAAGTTGTAGCGTCCGCATTTTGGGGTCATCAGAAATCAGAGGGAATGGTTGTTGACCATAAAGATACAAACAGATGTAATAATAGAGCCGAGAACCTTCATTGGGTAACAAAACTTGAAAATGTCTTGAATAACCCAATTACGGCTCACCCGATAAACCAGGGGGATTAAGCATATAGCTTTGTAAGTCTGAAAAGAAAGAACTTTATATCCGTTACTCCCCTTAAAGCAGCTCTAAACGCCTTAATTTTAGCATTGAATGACTCTGCAAAAGCATTAGTTGCCCTATTAACAAAGAAGTTCAAGACTTCATCATAATGCTCGTAAAGCGTGGCGGCAATAACATTGAAACTCTTAAAGCCAGAGTCGTCCACTTTGTTATACCAGCGTGCAAGCGAGAGTCTTGCAGCATCTTTGACGGTATTCTTGGAAAATATCATTCTTAATGAATGCGTAAGCGAATAGGCTTCTTTAAGATCAGGATACGTTTCAAAGAGCACCTCAGCTCTTTGTCTCTGACTTTCTGTCCATTTGTCGGCAGATTTGAAAAGCAGATATCTGCTGCGAGCCAACAACTGCTTGTGGGTGTCACCGTTTGCAAGCACAATTGGAGTGTATGCTTCACCCAAACATTTGGCCTCTTCCCTGGCGTCCGTGTCTGCTTGAATGGCATCCCATCTATGCGCGATGCGCATCTCCTGCAAGGCATCACATGCAAGTTTCTGTATATGAAAGCGGTCTATGGTACGCATTGCATTCGGGAAACAGCGTCTGGCTATAAGTCGCATGGAATTCGACATGTCCATTGTTATCTCCTTAACCATCAGTCTCTTGTCCTCGTCAATGCGCATAAGTGCTTCTGTGACAATATCTGCCGCCACACCTTTTACAATAGCAATGATGGTACCTTTACCTCCATGTGAAGTTCTGTTGCTTACTATCGTGTACAGTTCACCGTTACTTGGAGCCGTTTCGTCAATGCAGATGCTTTCACCTATGTTTTCGGGAAATACAAGCCAGTCTTCTGCATGCGAGAGTTCGGACCATTCGCGATAGCCGCTGAGCACTTCCTTGTATTGCTTTTCAAACGTATCCCCATTTATGTGATAATAGTGGTCAAGCGAACGGGAGGTCGTAGGAATCGTCTCCATACACTCCTTTTAAAAAAGCCGCAAACTCCTTGGAGTAGCGGGTTCCTTCAGCCTTCAGCTCATAAGAGTCGGAGAAGTATCGGTTATTCTGTTTGTCGTACCATTTGCGTCTTCTGACGATTAGATCAACACCTTTGTCGCGAATCGGGAAGTCACGTATGGTTACGGCTTCACAGAACCCTTTGGATTCAATCTCTGGGTTCTCTTTATATTCTACCTTAACCGATTCGTCAAGATAGATGCGAATAAGGGAAGCCTCTTCTTCTACACGTACTACTTCAAAATTTGTAAGTATCTCTGATGGCAGAATTAACTGTGCCAATGCTAATAATCCTTGATTGTTCATGGCACAAAGGTATAAAATTTTCTATAGAATCAAAAAGCTTTCCCCCTAGATATATCGGGTGAGCCCCAATTACTCGTAGAAGAATAATCAATATATGTGGAAGCATAGCTGCATTTCTTGACAATCCTACCCTGCTACGAGAAAGTACAGCAGACCCTAATTTCACATGGATGCGCACAGTATCTGAGGAGGAGGCTGCGAAATGCAAGTCGAATTTGGAAAGATGGAGTAATGAAGATGCAGATTTCATTAGCATTTCGCAAGGTAAAGGCATAGGTGAATGGATATACAAAGATTTTCAGTATAAGAACATTCGACAAGACTGGTCACAATTCTCTACACAAACTCCAAATGTATATGACCAACAGGAAGAAATGACATCTCCATTATTGGAGGAATCATTAACTCCTAATGCTATGCAAGAAGATTGGCGAACACCAACGGAGTTTCCTTTGTGTCCAACAGATACACTCTCGTTAGAGACCTATTATTCATCATTGGAAATTGGAAAGGTATTTTCAAACAACACCTATGGAACAAATACGATTATAGGATTCGCCATATCAGATGACAGGCAAAGGCTCTGCATAGCGACACATAATCCTAAAGGATTCAAACAATGGTATATTACCTATGTATATATTCTGAACGATAAATATATTCATAAAAATGGAGGTTCGTTTTTTGAAGAAAATGGTGCATTAAAGTCGATTACCCTCTTTCAGGGGAAAGAATGGACTGGCGGTGATTGCATAGATGATTACTGCTAAACAGACAAGAACAAAATAATTTAAAAGTTTACAATATGAAGAAAATTTTATTATCTTTGGTGTTGTGCTGCATATCAATAGTTACTATGGCACAGACGGATGTAACCAAGTTTTTGGGCATCCCAGTAGATGGCAACAAGAGTGAAATGGTGAGAAAGCTCAAATCAAAGGGTTTCACACAAAACCCTTATGCTGATGGAGTGCTCACAGGGAAATTTAATGGTATGGATGTAAACGTTCATATTGCTACAAATAATGATAAAGTATGCCGTATCATGGTTTGTGATGCAAATACGATGGACGAGACAAGCATCAGAATCCGATTTAATGTTTTATGTGAACAGTTCAAAAACAATTCAAAGTATTGCAGTTTTTCAGAGGAAGACCCCAAACTCAAAGAGGACGAAAATATCTCATACGAAATGACGGTCCACAAAAAACGATATGAGGCTGTCTTTTACCAACTTCCAGATACTACGGCGGCTAACTACAATGAAGAAATCCAATCTTTGGTTATTCAAAATACACAAAAGAACAACTGGAAAATCCATCGGAGGAAATCTCTCAAGATATTTATAAGATGGCTGCCATGTATGCTCTCGACAAAGCCGCCAAAAAACCTGTTTGGTTTATGATTTCCGAGAACTATGGTCAATATTACATAACGATGTTTTATGATAACGAGTACAACAGAGCAAACGGTGAGGACTTGTAGGTTTCATCATCTGTGAATACCTTTGCTTTGCCTTGGCAATACCATTGCAATCCCCTCCAATTCCCTGTCCACCTTGGACAGTTCCTCTTTGGATAACGCATATATGCAGTCAATCGCCAGTCGGTTGGCTGCTATTTTTCTGTGTGCAAGGATGGTCTCATCGCCACCTATGGAGGGGCGGTTTGCGCCACATGATTCCAGATAGTTGTCCACGGCATCACGCATGGAGTAATAGCCCCAGCCTGTCTTTGCCCAGCTGATGATGGCGTTGACGGCTGTTTGTCTTGGGCTGTTGTTTTGTTGTTCGTTCATAATCATTTTTGCTTTTTGTTAATCAATCGTTGTTGTCTCATTTTCCAAAGTTCATCTATCTCCTGACGGTGCTCGTCTTCGTCTGAGTAGAGCCATTCGATATAGTCGGCTCGCTGTGAGGTGCGGTCATCCAGTCGGGAGAAGTCACGGAGAAGGATATACTTCTTTTCGATGATATTCAGCCTTGCGTTGTCGTATGCTATAAAACAGGTAAAGCCCATAGACGCAGACCACAGGCAAAGCATGGATAGTACAACGAACCGATGGACGTGGCGAGAATGGAAAATTCTCCTCATACAATATTGAGGTATCTCTTTGAATACGAACCGCATGATTTCGTTGTACGATTTCGGCAAAGGAGGAAAAGGAAGTGAAGTCGTTGGGTTCACGCTGCTTTCCTTGCCAATGGCATCCAGTCGCTGCATGAATTGGTTGGACTGATTCTTGCTGCGTTCGGTTTCCTCGTCCAACCTTTTTGCTGCTTCTTTGAAATTGCCATACAGGTCAAGGGCGGCATTGCACCTTTTCAGCACATCGTCATATTGCGAGGTCAGCTCGTTAAGAGCCTCGTTCAAGGTCTTCTTGCCCTGCTTCCTTTCCTCATCTTCTTCCTTGATGATTCGTTGTTGCCTTTCTTCTAAGCAGTCTTCTGACAGATGTCACAACTCTGGAAGAAATAACGGCAGACATCTTTTCGACATTTGGCAGTCCTGCCAACGCTGGTTGTTGTCCCAAAGACCTGTCGTTGACCGCTCCCATATTGCCCGCTTCGGGCAAGTTGTCGCCACCTGTAACACTGCTCTCTGATGGTGAAGCAATATTTTCCTGAGTCTCCTCTGGCATATCTTTCAGAGCTTGAATTTCTTTGCCATGTCTATCTCCTTCTCTTGGGTTTGTACACATTCTTGTCTTTGTCCTCGTCATTCCAACCTCTGTCATCATTGCTTCCTCCACCGCCTCCGGATGTTGGTGCGACATGTGGCTGCAAGACAATTTCCATTGCCACATCGGCAAGGTTCTCCAATGTGGCAGTACCAGTCAAACCACCGCTGCGTCCGATGTGGAACCAATAGAAGCGTTTGCTATTGCGGATGCCGCATTTGGAGAATCGTTGATGCCAGTGTTGGAAGACGGCACAATGCCACTTGGCAGTAAACTCTCATCGATGCGGAATTGTCCAGACGGAGAGGTATTCTCTGCGGCTCTTATTGCCGAAGCACGTAAGGCGGCATCCAGTTTGCCGTATGTCATGCTTCGGTCTATCTTTCCACCTGCAAACGACACTTTGCCGTATGAGAACGAAACACCCTTGATACGTCCATCCGACCTGTAGGAGAAGCGGACATCGATGCCATGATCAGCCAATGCTGCACGCAACCCATCCCAAGAGTTCTGAAACGGAAGTACAGCCTTTATGGTGTCATATATGTGGTATTTCACTTTTGCATTGCCACGAAGCCTGTCACGGTTCACCTCGTCCTTGCCCTTGCCGAATGTCAGTCCGTACTCCCTCGTGAGAGCCTTGGTGACAGCTGCCGATTTGCGGAAGTTGTGGTCGCCCTTTATCTCCTTCTTGCGGTTGTTCACCCTGTTGTATATGACATGCAGGTGTGGATGCGCCTTGTCCTCGTGCCGGTAGATGATGTATTGAGTATCCACAATCCCCATGCGCTTCATGTACTCCTGTGCTATCTCCACTATGAGTTCATCTGACAGGCGAGCCATGTCTCTGGGCGAGAAACTCAACACGACATGCCCGACGAAGTTCTTCACTCCACAACCCTGTGCCTGACACTTGAAACTGGCAGTAACTGTGGCATTGGAAGTGGTGCTCACTCCCTCGGCATGGAGAATCCTTGCGTTCTTCTCATTGACATCATTGGTATAGTTCACCAGTCCGCCAAAGCCTTGCCCTGACTTGATTTTTGCTATCATAACTCTATTGTTGGATGGGTATTATTGGCTGATGAGTATGAGGGTCTCGTCAATACGCATCGCCAGATTCTTCAAACTCTTTTCCATCGAAAGGATGCCGTGGATATGGGCAAGGTGGGTCAGCTGGTTAAGGTTGTTCGACATGCCAGCCAACTTCCTGATGCAGTCCGTCTGCTCGTCAGATAGCCTTGCAATATAGTGTCCCTCGACAGTCATCTGATAGACGATGGAGGACAACGACACACCTTCCTTCTTACTGATACGGCACAGCTTGTTGTAGTTCGACCTGTCGAAGTTCACCTTTACGGTGCAGTCTCTCCTCTCCCCGTCAGGAAGGGGCGGTCTGCCGCCTTTGTTGGGTCGGGACGTCTTTTCTGCCATATAAGTGTGACTCTGTGTTTTGGGGGCTTTGTCCATAGGTCTGTGGTTTGTGACTGGCAGGCTCGGCTCTATCAGCCGCGGTTTATCGGGACGAAAAACCTATACTTGCTCCCAAAACACCTCAATCCGATAAATCCCCAATGCAAAGCCATCCACAATACAAGGTAATGCCATGAACGGCAGTTGCCATATATAAAAGGGAAATGAGGGAAGAAGTGAAATGGGACATGCCAAGCCGCCAATACGGTTAATGACTATTTTCCCTGTCTCAGAGCCTTCCATGATATAGGGTCAGCCTCACACTGGTCGCTGCGCTGTGAGAGTAGCCTCTTGATGTCTGAGAGAGCATAGCGTTTACGTCTGCCCACCTTGCGGCTCTCAGATAGCCAGCCTTGTCCCATGCCCAAAGTGTGGTGGTGCAGACACCGCACATCTTACATGCTTCCTCCGTGGACAGCCATTTTTCCTCATCGGCTGCCTGTTCCTGTCTCATCAGTTCGTGTTCCTTCATCAGCTGCGCTTTCTCAATCAGTTTGTCCGCAAATTGGCAGAGGTCGGCTGCGGACACTTCAACCTTAATGTTGCCTCCTGCCTCAATCATTGAATACAAATCCATAAAAACAATCTCCCTTTTGTAAGTTCAGTCAATCATGTTTACAAGTTCTCTCTTCATGTCATCGTCAATGGCACGGTATCTGGCAAACGAGCGGCTGCCGTTGGAGTGGCCCGACATGGAGGCAATCAGATTCGGGTCTTTCACCTGCTTGTACAGGTTGCCCACAAAGACACGCCTCGCCATGTGGCTGCTCGCTATCTCATTGATGGGACGCTGCAGCTCCTCATGCGTCTTCGGGTCAAGGACAGTGACCATACGTGTGATGCCTGCCTTGGTCAGAAGGATGCGGATAGCCTCGTTGTATAAGGCAAGCGACCTGTGGGGTACAAGTGTCTTGGTCTTGTATGGCTTGTTGAGCAGCCTGTCCAGAATCACCTTGGCTTTCTCATTGAGGGGGACACGGACAGTCTTGCCGCTCCGCTCCCTTGTCTTGGAGGGGATGTATTCCACTGCACCATCCACAATATTCTCCGCAGTGAGACGGATAAGGTCACTGTATCTGCAACCAATGAGGCACTGGAACATGAACACGTTTCTGAACAGTGCCAACACCGGACTTTCGGACAGATCCATGTCGTAGATGAGGTTGCGCTCCTCCAGTGTCAGATAGTAAGGAGTGCCATAAACGAACCTCGGTATCTCATATCGGTCAAACGGTCTGTTGTCCGTTGCACCCTGCTTCATTGTCCAAAGAAAAGCCGTGCGCAGCCTGCCCATGATGCCACTTATGTAGTTGCCGCCTCTGTTGCCCCTGATAGTCGAATCCCTGACATCCCTGTACAACATGGGATATTTCATCTTGTAGTCATATTCATTGCGGATATACTCTTCAAGGTCTCGCAAGTTCTGTGCGGTCATCGTGTCTATATTCAGCGTGAACGAATCGTTCTTGTCAATGTGCTGCCTGAGACGCTCATACCTCTTGATGAGCCTGATGAAGGAATGGTATAGCCCCTGCTGTTTCTTGTCGCCCAGTCTTGTGGTAAGATACCGTTCAATCCAGTATGTCAGTGCCACATTCACGACTTCCTTCTCCTGAATCTTGTAGGCATTGGGATGGTGGTAAACGAACAGGAGACGTTTCAGCCATCGGCTGTCTGCACCTATATAGTATTCTTTTGATATAAGGGCGAGAATCTCCTGTACGGCATGGTCGAAGTCCTGCCTCTGCTGTTCCCCGACCAGGGAGACACGAAGCTTGTAGCCCTGCCTTTTGGCATCCCAATAGTTGGGGAGGATAGCCAGTTCGCTTGCCGCCTTGATGTCACATTCGTTGTCCCTCACACGGAAATAGACGGTGCTTTCGCCATGCCGTTCTTGGGACTTGCCGTTGTTCTTATAAATGCGCTTGCTCTCATAATGATGTTCAGTCGATAAGTGATACAAGTTCGTTCTTCATATCCTCGTCAATGTGGCGGTAGCGCGCGAAAGCTTGCTTCCTTGGCTATGACCAGTCATGGAGGCTATCAGTTCCTGGTCTTTGACCTTCTTGTAGAGGTTGCCGATGAAAGTCCTCCTGCCAAGATGCGATGTCGCAAGTTCATACAGGGGATGTTGCTCCTCCTTGTGCGTGTGGCGGTTCAGGACAGTAACGACACGGTTGATGCCGAGAAGGTGCAGCAACAGGCGGATGTCTGAGTTATAGTCGCCACGGCAATGGTAGGGGAACAAGGAATCTCCTTCCGTCTTTTGCCTTGCCAGCAACTCCTTTGCCTTGCTGTTGAGCGGGACACGCACCGTTGAACCGATGCCGCGGTTGAGTGACTTCTGCGGTATGTATTCAAGAAAGTCACCCTTGACGTTGGCTTTCGTCAATTTGTTGAGGTCGCTAAGACGGCATCCGACAAGACACTGGAACATAAACTTGTCCCTGTTCTCCACAAGGTGCTTGGGCCAGCCAGTAAGGTCAGCATAGAAAATGGTGTCACGCTCCTCCAAAGTCAGATAATAGGGTGAGCCATATACCAGTACACCGTAGTCAAAGCTCTTGAAGTTGAGATTGGTCATGTAGCCCTGCTTGACACACCAGTTGAGTACAAAAGTGAACCTTGCCATGTGTGCAGTCAGGGTATTGGGGGAAATCTCAGCGACAAAGCGGATGTCGTATTTCTTGTAGAAGTCGGGATATTCCTTATAATATATGCGCTCATGGGCGATGTAGTCACGAAGTTCAGACAGGAGCATGGTGTCGATGTCATCAAGCAGTGAAGAAAACTCCTCGTCTCCCAGCATGTCACGCTGCCAGTCGATGAAGCGAATCACCTTGCGCTCGATGTTATGTGTCTGTTCTGTATGCCTTTTGCTGAATGAGTTCTCCTTGAGGTAACGCTTGAAGGCTTCACGGATGTCCATGCCTCTGTCTTTGGAGCAATCTTTTGGGGCAGAAGACTGTGGCTTTTCCGTTTTGCAGGCATTGTCTCTGAAAAACTCCTCGATGATTGCCTTCATGGTCTGGTTGTCTGCCTTGTCGGTCAGATGTTCCTCCACGAAGTTGGCAAGCAGGATAAGTCGATGGTTGAACTCTCTCCGTGTCTTGCGGTCGATTACTGCAACAGGTGTCGTGTCCCTATACCCGGGAGCAGACGCATCCCAGTAGGCTACTTGGACTGTAAGAGGAGTAGCAACCTTCAAGTCATATTTGCCCTCTCTGATTCTGATGCCGATGGTGCCTGTGTCACTCTTTCGGCTGCTTTTTCTGATGTAATAACTTGTTTTTGCCATTTCTTAATGGTGATTTGAATTAAACATTATGTGAACACTCTCTATATACGTTTTCCGCATCTTGGGAACATATTTTTGATGCAAAGTTATAGAATGTTCCCAAATTTGTTCCCATAGAATGGGAGAAAACTTCAATGCGGTTAAGTATTATTATAATTTGATTCCCTTTCAATTATCCTTGATTATAAGTGATTTATGAATACTTTAAGTTTGATTTGCAAGTATGATATATGAGTATGGTTTTGCCCAAAAATCTCGTAGAGCATCATCGTCACGGCATAGTCATGGGCACTCGCAAGTGCGTCCGCTCCCCAGCTGTAGTCCACGTTGCCACACTTAGCACTGGCCAGAGCTGGGGTTAAAGCGGCATATAATGATAGAAATGCACTTCTTGTTTTTGACATCATATCTCATTATTGAGTGATTCCACCTTGACCATGTCACGTCCATTGTGACGAAGACCGCGGGCGATGATGGTGTTGTTCAATTCTTCCGAATACATGGGGTCGGAATAGGTGGTATTCACTTCCTCCATCTTCTTCTCGATTGCGCTTTGTATCTTTTCAAGCACATGAGGCTTGCTCTCTTCCGCAGTGGCGGCTGCCTCCTCTGTAGGCTCTGCAAGCTGCTTCTCCTCGTAGGCTGTCTCATATTGGTTGTCGCCTACGCTGAAACCACCGTCGCTCTCGCTGACCGCTATCGACTCTTCCTCGTCGGTCATGTCACTGACATCAAACGACTCGCCCTGTGACTTCTCGTCCTTGGGCTTTCCGTACAGATCCTGCACGATGATGACCGTATAGTAGATGACATAGATTATGGTCACGACAATGGCGAATATTACAAATGACTTCATATTTTCAAGTTTGATTTTACTATGGTTTGGCTTATTGCCGATGCAAAGGAACTACCTTTTCTTCAATCTTAAACCGAAATGACTTTCCGCGGAGCCAAATCTTAACTCTAATTTTGATTACACTCGCAATCATACTCAAAAATCAAACTCGAAAGGCACAAAAAAAGCCCTTCCGATAGGGAAGAGCTTGTAAAGAGGGTGGATGAAAAAAATGTGGATGGCTATATGGTCAGGTACTTGCCATGGGAGAAGTCCTGATGTTCGTTAGAGAAAACATAGCCCAACTGGTTGGACAAGCATTGGGTGTTGCCTATCCTGGCATCGATGTTGGTGTGCGAATGTCCGTATATCCAATAGTCTATGCCGCTATCGGTGATATAGTCCTCCAACTCTACGGTGAACGCCACGTTTGCCTTGCTGCCTTGAAACTTTGGGTGGAGCATACGGAACGATGGTACATGATGGGTGACAACAATCTTATGGGCTGCTTGCGAATATGCCACTGCATCCTTGATAAAGGTGAGGCAACGTTCATGCTCAGCATTGAATTGGGCATGGGTCATCAGCTCACCTTTATATAATATACGGCGGAAGTCGCTTATCACTTGCTCGGTGAAGTAAGCGTCCTCCAAAGGAATCCTCGACCAAAGGGTGGAGAGGATGATGTCGGTGTCGCCAATCCTCGCAATACCGTTGTAGTGGCTGAATACATTGGGACGTACCTCCAAGAGATAGCCGTCGGGCAGTGTCGCCACATCATAATATTTGTAGAACTCATGGTTGCCCATGCAGCAATGCACCTCCTTGTAGTTCTCCGATGCCCAGTCCCAAAAGGGATGCTTGGAGTAGTTGTCATCGCCGAGATAGCCGATGTCGCCGGCAAGCAGCAGTATGTCGCCCGTCACCTCCAAGGGTGGGCTTTCAGATACCGCCAATTGTCGGCAAACTCCAGATGCAGGTCGGATGCGTATTGTATCTTCATATTGGTCATGCTTCTATAAACAATTCATCCAGTTGATCTAACAGTCCGGTCACAAATGCCTCGTCTTGACCGAGTGACTTTGACAATGGTTCTGCGAGAGTTGACCAGTCGGCTCTGATGGAGCGACAAACTCCCTTATACATGCCACTATTGAAGCAGGAGCCTCAATGTTGTCCTCAGTCATTATGACCACATTTTTCAGGATGTCCGAACGGTGCTTCTTGATGTCTTTGGTGTTCACATGCTTGCCGTCCCGCTTGTCTGCCATGAGATTTAGGTAGGCTCTTGCCTTCAGTGCTATCAAGGCAGCGGAATTGGCATGGCGTATGCATCAGTCAGTTGGCTGTGTGCGATAGTAAGTGATAGTAATCATCGTCCATGATGATGGCACTAAGACTCGACACATCTTCATCGGTCGGGATAGTTCTATGACAAATCCCTTTGGCTCTCCAAGCACGTCGGGGTGGCGTGACAGCAGTTCTATCATCTCGGGATAGCCGTCTTTACCATCAAGGAAACGATACATTTCATA
>ENA-OQAA01000911-OQAA01000911.1-human-gut-metagenome-genome-assembly--contig:-NODE-911-length-17647-cov-2.311473_pt1 | contig 17647 bp, 23 predicted proteins | sample MGYA00242489_ERZ504515 | MGnify/ENA primary metagenome ERZ504515 (study PRJEB26092, sample SAMD00036237) | human gut metagenome | host: Homo sapiens | study: EMG produced TPA metagenomics assembly of... | reverse complement strand
ACCGCCTTTGCCAGAATGATGAAAAGCGGTTTGACGGGAGAAACCAGCAGGACCTCCATCGTCCCCGTCTCCTTCTCGCGCACAATGGAGATGGAGGTCATCATGGCGCAAATCAGCATCAGAATAAGCCCCATGACACCCGGCACGAAGTTGTAGGCACTCTTCATCTGCGGATTGTACAGCAGCTTGAGCTGGGGTACGATGGCAGCGGCATGCACTCCCGGCAGAAGCATCTCCTGCCCGGCAGAGGAGATGATGTTTGCGGCATAGCCTGCCTGCATAGTCGCCATATTGGGGTCTGTGGCGTCGGAGACAAGCTGCACGCGCGCCTCGCCGGTATAAAGCTTGTCCGAGAAACGCTCGCTGAAAACAAGCGCCATGTCAATCTCCCCTCTTCCGAAAGAAGCCTCCATATCGGCGGGAGAATGCAGGCGGCGGATGACGGTGAAGTATTCGCTTGCATCCATGCGGTCGATGATACGGCGGGTAACTACGTCATTCGACGGGTCGAGCACCGCCACACGCACGTTCTTCACCTCGGTGGTGATGGCAAAACCGAAAAGGATTATCTGCACGATGGGCATGCCCAGCAGAATCAGCATCGTGCGCCGGTCGCGGAAGATATGGAAGAACTCTTTTCGGATGAAAGATATGAATTGTTTCATTGTCTATATTTATATTTAGGCTCGGATAATGCGGATTTCACGGATTTTCAGTCGGCGGTTCGCACAGCTTGACGAGCCAGTTGTTGGAATACATCGTCCATCGTAGTGGCATTGAACTGCCGTTTCAGCTCCCCGGGAGTGTCGAGTGCACGGATGACGCCGTCTACCATGATGGAGATGCGGTCGCAATACTCCGCCTCGTCCATAAAGTGGGTGGTGACAAAGACGGTGATGCCCTCGTCGGCAGCCTGGTAAATCAGCTCCCAGAACTGGCGGCGCGTGGCAGGGTCCACCCCACCCGTAGGCTCATCCAGAAAGACAATCTTGGGACGGTGGAAGATGGAGACGGAGAAGGCCAGCTTCTGCTTCCAGCCCAGCGGAAGGCTTTTCACCAGTGTATCCCGTTCCTTTTCCAGCCGAGGTGGAGGAGCAGCTCATCCGTCTTGGGGGCAATCTCCGCTTCGGGGATGCCGTAGATACCGGCAAAGAGGCGGATATTCTCCCACACCTTGAGGTCTTCGTAAAGGGAAAATTTCTGGCTCATGTAGCGATATTCTTCTTCACTTCTTCGGGTTGGGAAGCCACATCGAAACCTGCCACACATGCCTTGCCGCCGGTGGGGCGGCTAAGTCCCGTAAGCATGCGCATGGCGGTGGTCTTGCCTGCCCCGTTGGTCCCAGGAAACCGAAAATCTCGCCCCGATGGACTTGGAAGGAGATGTGGTCTACAGCGGTGAAATTACCGAACCGCTTGGTCAACCCTTCCACTTCAATCACCTTGTTTTCGTGGTTTTCCACCCGTTCGTGCTGCAAGCCCGGAGGCAGAGGATGCCCGCAAAGCGTGTCAGGATACGGTCGGGGGTATCGATGCCTTTTATCTCTCCTTCGTTGATGAAGGCGATGCGGTCGCATTGGCGCGCTTCGTCGATGATGGGGGTGGAAGCAATGATGGTGATACCCTGCTCCTTCAGTCGGCGAAGCATTCCCCAGAATTCCTTGCGGGACACGGGGTCGACGCCCGTAGTGGGTTCGTCCAGAAAGAGGACATCCGGTTTATGGATAAGGGCACAGCTAAGGGCGAGTTTCTGCTTCATGCCGCCGGACAACGCTCCGGCGCGGCGCTTGCGGAAAGGTTCTATCTGCCGGTAAATGTCGCGCACCAAATCATAATTCTCCTCGATGGTGGTGTGGAAGACGGTGGCGAAGAAATTGAGATTCTCCTCCACCGTCAAGTCCGGATAGAGGGAGAAGCGTCCGGGCATATACCCCACCCGCCTGCGGATGGCTTTGTAGTCCTTCACCACATCCAGACCGCAGACCGAAGCCGAGCCTCCGTCGGCAAGCAGCAAAGTGGTGAGGATGCGGAAAAGCGATGTCTTGCCCGCACCGTCCGGCCCGATGATGCCGAAAAGCTCACCGGGAGCCACTGACAGAGAGACACCCCGCAGGGCTTCCACGCTGCCGTAACGCTTGGAGATATTAGTTAAAGTTACAGCCTCCATACATTCCTATTTTCAGCATCCCATCATTCTTCACGGCAATCTTTACGGCATAGACCAGATTGGCGCGCTCGTCTTTCGTCAGGATAGTTTTTGGAGTGAATTCGGACGTATCGGAAATCCAGGTGACGATGCCGGGGTATTCTTTCCGCACTTCCTTTCCATAATCCGCATAAACCTTCACTTGCTGCCCCTGCTTGATTTCGGCAAGCTGCTCGGAGGTGATGTAGGCACGGAGGTAAATCTGCTCCATATCCGCCACTTTGAAAAGAGGGGTGCCGGGAGCAGCCAGTTCTCCGGCTTCGGCATATTGGGCAAGGACGGTTCCCGTCAGCGGAGAGGTGATGTGGCATTTGCGCAACTGGTCTTCTATCTGCGCCACCTGGATGCCGACAGAGGAACTTTGCCACGTCAGGCTCCGGTCACTGTTGCGCAGGGTGGAGTTCTGTGCGTCGAGCTGCTTGCGGAGGACTTCGAGAAGGGACTCGGCATCATCCAGTTGCTTCTGGTTGGCGGCACCCACACGGAGCAGGTTGGACACACGGTCGCGCTCGCGCCGTGCCTGCACAATCTGTTCCTGAGTGGCGGCTACTTGCTTCAGGATATCAGGCCGCTGGCCTTCCACGGACTTGACACTGGCCTCCAACTGGAGTTTCTTCAGATAGAGTTGGACGGTATCTATAATGCCTACCTCCTGCCCGTCTTTCAGTGTCGTGCCTTCCTCGATGTCGAAACTCAGCAGTTTTCCAGACGCCTCGGCAGAAACGATGACTTCGGTAGCCTCGAACGTTCCCGTCGCATCATATTTCGGAGTACCGCCGGTACAGGCGGCAAGGAGAAATAAAAAAGGAAATAATTTCAATGATTTCATACTATTTCAAGTTATAAATTACGGATTATAGTCATTAATTGTTCAGCGTATATTTCAGCTGCCAGATGTTCATCAGCAACTGCACCTCATGCAATGCCTTGGTCTGTCGTGCCATACTTTCGTTGGTAATCTCCCGCAGCATATCGGTCACGGTCATTGTCCCGTTCTGCACCTTGGCCTCGGCTGCACGGCGGATATTCCCACGCAGACGGATAATCTCGTCATCATCCGCCATCTGGCGGCGCATGGATACAATGCCCGCATCCTGCTGCGTAGCCTGCAGGCGAATGTTGAAAAGGAACACATCCCGGCCGGTCTCTATCTGTTGGCGGGTATTGTCTATCCTGCGGCGGTCGTTCTTCAACGTATACAGACTGCCGAAATTCCAGGACATGCGCACCCCCGCCATGTAATAGGCGTTGAATTCATCTTTCAACATATTCAATCCCGGATTGCCGTATGCCCCTTGTACAAAAAGGCCGAAACGCGGCATCAACCGGGTGTTCAAGGCTGCCTCCTGCTGGTGGAGTTGCTCTCCCTGCGCATCGTACCAACGAAGTTCGGGACGGTTGTTCATCTGCCGGTCTATGTTTTCTTCGGCAGCCGGTTTCAATAAAACCGTTTCGGAAGAGAGATCCTTGCCCGTAAAGGCAGCAAGCATGCTGAGGTATGCACGGCGGGTGGTCTCCAATTCCACACGGTGCTGCCTGGTGTTCAGTTGCTCTACGCTGACTGCATCCAGGTCGCTCAGGGTGGCGATGCCATTGGCTATATAGTCGCTACCTGCTTGTGGGTTCTTCCTAAATCTTCTTGCAAGAGGCTGTTCTGTTTCAGCTGTTCGTCCAACAGCAGGATGCCGAAAAAGAGCTGGTTCACCCGGTCAGTCAAGGCATACATGTCTACATGCTGTTTTTCCAGTTCCACTTCCGAGGCGGCACGCGTCAATCGTTTTCTGGAACGTATATCCCCACCATCCCAGAGGGTCTGCTGCACTTCGAGCATCACCTGGTACTGGTCTTTCGAAGCAGTCTTGATGTCGAGATTAGGGATTTCGACCGGTAGCCGGGTGATGTCACTCTGGTACGTGGCCTTGCCGGATAGGGAAAACTGGGGCAAGTAACCTTTTCCGGCATTGGAGAGGTCGTACCCGCGTGCCTTTTCTATCAGTCCGTATTGCCTGACCAACGGATAATTGTCTTGCGCCCGGCGCTGGCACTCTTCCAACGTGAGCTGGGCATGTGCCAGCATGGCGGCAAGAGAAAGGGTAAAAAAGAAAACGGTTCGTTTCATATCCATTCTGTTTCTTGTTTATTCTACATGGTTTTGTTCTATACACATGCAAAGATAAAGGCATAACCCTATAACCTTACAATCCATTTGTGCGCAAAGATGTTCTAATAGTACGACATTTCGTAGAAAAAGACAAATAATAGGAACACTTTATTATCTTTGCGGTGGAAATATACATTATTCATAAAGGGAAAGATATGGAAAAGAACAAACCGATAAGCGTCGCATTCGAGGACATCCGCAACAATCCGGATTTTATAGAACATTCCGAATACAGATTTATAAACGACGATTTGGGAATGGTCATCAGTTTTCAAGCAATGGGATTCAGGCTATTCCGCACCCAGCAACCTTATCGTGCCAAAGAAGGAAGGATTGTACGCATCATGCAAGGTAAGGGCCGAATCTCCATCAATCTTATCGAATATGAAGCTACAGCCCACGATATTATTATCATCCCTGACAATTCGCTGATAGAAATATCGGAAGTCAGTCCCGACTACGAATTCCAAGTCATCATGCCCACTGCCAATTTTCTGCCCGTACTACAGAATTCCATTCTTTCGGAAGCTTATACACGAAACGGAATCCGCCTTTCATGCAACAACGAGGAATGGGCACACATCAGCAGCTTCTTCTCTTTATTGTGGAATATACTACATTGTTTGCCCTACCGCCGCGGAGCTGTACAGCACTTGATTGTCTCACTTCTCTATAACCTTAAGTATATCCACGAGCACACATGCAAGTCAACTCCGTCACGCCTTTCACGCCAGGAAGAGCTATTCCGCCGCTTCATCGCTTTGGTGAACCAACACAGCAAGCACGAACGCAGCGTCAACTTCTATGCCGACAAACTATGCCTGACACCGCACTATCTGAGCTCGGTGATACGTGAAACAAGCGGACAAACCGTGATGCAATGGATTAATCAAGCAGTTATCCTCGAAGCCAAAGTATTGCTGAAACACAGTAATCTACTGGTGTTTCAAATATCAGACGAACTGAACTTTCCCAATCCGTCGTTCTTCTCAAAGTTCTTCAAACGTATGACGGGGATGACACCGGCGGAATACCAGAAACAAACCTGACCTCAAAACAGCTGTCCTATACGGGAGCCTGACGGTCCGTCGCAAGAGTCCGCTTCCAATGCCAGCATCCCTTGTTTGGCTGCCAGTCCACCGGCATAGCTATCAGCGTATGGTTGCTGCCCACCACACGATGGCAGGGGATGAGTATGGAGAGGGCATTTGCCCCATTGGCAGCCGCCACCGCACGTACGGCTTTCGGATTGCCCAGCTTTCGTGAAAGCTCGCCGTAGGACACTGTTTTTCCGTAAGGGATGTTCTGCAACTCCTGCCACACCGTCCGCTGGAATTCTGTTCCGACTGCAAGCAGTGGAACATCGAATATGGTCCGCTTACGGGCAAAATACTCATCCAACTGAATGATTGCCCTTGCAATCACTTCCGAAGTGCCTTCCTCATAATCGGCATGCAGCGCCTGCCGTATACGCTTATCAACGGGTACTCTACGTTTCTCGTTCAGCATCCAGTCGCATAGGCAGAGTTTATCGCCGAAAGAGCCGAGGAGCAACTCGCCATAAGGAGATTGATAGTATTGGGTCAAAATTGTTTCCATCGAACTTAGTTTTCAGCAAAGATAGCAAATTAAATCATCATTTGTACTCCGCCCACGACTTGATAGCCAAATCATCCGGCATCATCGTGCAGAATGCATTGATGAACGCACTTGCCAGACGGGCATTCGTTATCAACGGAATATTGAGGTCGATGGCGGCACGGCGTATCTTGTAGCCGTTATCCAACTCGCCTGCGGTGAGGTTCTTCGGAATATTGACCACCATGTCTATCTCCTTGCGGTGCAGCATGTCGAGTGCCTGCGGCAGGCGTTCGGGTTCGCTGGGCCAGTAGACGCGCGTATTCTCCACACCGTTCTCCGTAAGGAAGTTGCTGGAACCACCCGTGGCAAATATCTTATACCCCTTCTTCTGAAGCATACGCGCGGCAGAAAGCATGTCCACTTTCTGCTTCGGAGTACCGGTAGAAAGCAGGATATTTTTCTCTGGAATACGATATCCCACGGAGAGCATCGCCTTGAGAATGGCGCAGGAAGTATCGCTGCCGATGCAACCCACCTCGCCCGTGCTTGCCATATCCACACCCAGTACCGGGTCGGCCTTCTGCAGACGGTTGAAGGAGAACTGGCTCGCCTTGATGCCTACGTAATCCAAATCGAACAGATTCTTGTCCGGCTTCTGTACCGGAATGCCGAGCATCACCTTCGTGGCAAGTTCAATAAGGTTTATCTTCAGCACCTTGCTGACAAACGGGAACGAACGGCTGGCACGGAGGTTGCACTCAATCACCTTGATGTCGTTCTCGCGTGCCAGATACTGGATATTGAACGGACCGGAGATGTTCAGCTCACGGGCAATCTCGCGGCTGATGCGCTTGATGCGGCGCACCGTCTCCACATACAACTTTTGTGGCGGGAACTGGATAGTGGCGTCACCGGAATGCACTCCGGCAAACTCGATATGCTCACTGATGGCGTACGCGATAATCTCTCCATCTTGCGCCACAGCATCCATCTCCACCTCCTTGGCATGCTCAATGAACTGGCTCACCACTACGGGATGTTTCTTGCTGACATTCGCCGCCAGCTTCAGGAAGCGTTCCAGCTCCTCCCGGTTGGAACAGACGTTCATCGCAGCGCCGGACAATACGTAGGAAGGACGGACCAATACCGGGAAGCCCACCTTATCCACAAAGGCGTTGATGTCCTCCAGGGAGGTCAGCGCCCGCCATTCGGGTTGGTCTACACCAATGCGGTCGAGCATGGCGGAGAACTTGTCACGGTCTTCGGCATTGTCGATGCTCCTGGCGCTTGTGCCGAGAATAGGTACCTTCTGCGCATCGAGGCGCAGGGCAAGGTTATTCGGTATCTGACCACCGGTAGAGACAATCACCCCGTGGGGATTCTCCAGTTCGAGAATATCCATCACGCGCTCGAAGGTGAGCTCGTCGAAGTAAAGACGGTCGCACATGTCATAGTCCGTAGACACGGTTTCGGGGTTGTAGTTTATCATGACACTGCGGTAGCCTTCCTGGCGGATGGTGTTCAGGGCCTGCACGCCGCACCAGTCGAACTCTACGGAAGAACCGATGCGGTAGCGCCGGAGCCCAATACGACGATGGACTTGTGGTCGCCGAGGTAACGGACATCATTTGCCGTGCCGCTATACGTTAGGTAGAGATAGTTGGTCTGTGCGGGATATTCGGCGGCAAGGGTATCTATCTGCTTCACTACGGGCAGAATGCCTGCACTCTTGCGGAAATTGCGGACGGCAAGGATGGCTTCTTCGCCGTCCATTGCTTGTTCCAAGCCGAGGGCACGGGCTATCTGGAAATCAGAGAAGCCTTGTACTTTGGCTTTACGCAACAAGTCCACGGGAATCATTGGCAACTCTCCATCAGCCATAAAAGAGTGCAGTTCCCTGCTGGTATCCATGATGTTCATCAACTTCTCCAGGAACCAACGGTCTATCTTGGTCAATTCGTGCACCTGGTCCACCGTATACCCGGCACGGAAGGCTTTGGAGATGACAAAGATACGTTTGTCGGTAGGTTCGCGCAGAGCCTTGTCCAAATCGGCAATCACCAGTTCCTTGTTCTCTACGAAGCCGTGCATGCCCTGGCCTATCATGCGAAGCCCCTTCTGGATGGCTTCCTCGAAAGTACGGCCGATAGCCATCACCTCGCTACCGACTTCATGCTTGAACCCAGCTCTTTGTCCACCCCGTGGAACTTGCCCAAATCCCAACGCGGTATCTTGCAGACCACATAGTCCAGGGCGGGTTCGAAGAAAGCGCTTGTAGTCTTTGTCACAGAGTTGTTCAAGTCGAACAAGCCATAGCCCAAGCCGAGTTTTGCCGCTACAAACGCCAACGGATAACCCGTTGCTTTAGAGGCAAGTGCAGACGAACGGCTCAAGCGTGCATTTACCTCGATTACCCGGTAGTCCTCGCTCATCGGGTCGTAGGCATACTGCACGTTACACTCTCCCACAATGCCGATGTGACGGATAATGCGGATAGCAAGTTCACGCAATTTATGATAGTCCGTATTGCTCAACGTCTGTGACGGGGCAATAACGATGGACTCACCTGTATGGATGCCCAGGGGGTCGAAGTTCTCCATGTTGCAGACCGTGATGCAGTTGTCGAAGCGGTCGCGCACCACCTCGTATTCCACTTCCTTCCATCCCTTCAGCGATTTCTCCACCAGCACCTGTGGGGAGAAGGAGAAGGCTTTCTCCACCAGCACATTCAGCTCTTCTTCATTGTCGCAGAAGCCCGAACCCAGTCCGCCAAGCGCATATGCGGCACGGACAATGACCGGGTATCCCAGTTCCCGGGCTGCGCGACGGGCATCCGCCGCATTCTCCACGGCTTCGCTCTTGATGGTCTTCACATCAATCTCATTCAGTTTCTGCACAAAGATTTCACGGTCCTCCGTGTCAATGATGGCCTGCACGGGAGTGCCGAGAACCGTCACGCCGTACTTCTCGAAAATCTTGTCTTTATAGAGGGAGACACCGCAGTTCAGTGCCGTCTGTCCGCCAAAAGCAAGCATGATGCCGTCCGGGCGCTCCTTCTCTATCACCTTCTCCACGAAGTAAGGAGTGACGGGCAGGAAGTAAATCTGGTCGGCAACTCCTTCCGAGGTCTGTACCGTGGCAATGTTCGGATTGATGAGAACCGTGTAGATGCTTCCTCCTTCAATGCCTTGAGCGCCTGCGAACCGGAGTAGTCAAATTCTCCTGCCTCACCGATTTTCAGTGCGCCGGAACCGAGCAGCAGGACTTTCTTTATATTGTTTTCTTTCATTTGCATATCTGTTTATTAAAAATGTAATAGTAGTAATAAAACCTTATCTTTCTCTTACCTTACACAATCAGTCACTAATTGAATGGCATTCAGTATAGGACTGAAAGGTATTCACTCTGGGACTGAATGACATTCAGTATGGGACTCATTATACCGTCTTTTACATACTGATTATCAAGAGATTACGAACGCAACCATTCTTGATAAAATTCTCTTACTAAAGCAACTTCACAAAGTCATCAAAAAGAAACTCCGTATCCGTCGGCCCGCTGGCAGCTTCGGGATGAAACTGTGCGGAGAACCAGGGATTGCGTTTGTGGCGGATTCCTTCATTAGAACCATCGTTCATATTGATGAAAAGCGGTTCCCAGTCTTCTGTCAGCGTGTTGTTGTCTACGGCATACCCATGATTCTGTGAGGTGATGAAGCAACGTTCCGTACCCACCATACGCACCGGTTGGTTATGGCTGCGGTGGCCGTATTTCAATTTGTATATCTTGGCGCCCCCAGCTTTGGAAAGCAACTGGTTTCCCATACAGATGCCGAAGATGGGCAGTTTCTCGTTCTGCATTGCCTTGCGGATATGCTGCACGGCAGCATCGCAGGTATCGGGGTCGCCAGGGCCGTTGGAGATGAACAACCCGTCGAACTCCATCCCAGTATAATCATAGTCCCAGGGAACGCGAATCACTTCCACGTCACGTTTCAGCAGGCAGCGGATGATGTTATGCTTGACGCCGCAATCCACAAGGAGCACTTTCTTCTTACCGGTTCCTTCGTTGTAACGGATAACCTCCTTGCAGCTAACTTTATCCACATAATTCACATCGGCATAAGAGGCTCAGGCATTTCATCCGATTCATCATCAAAGGCGATACGTCCCATCATCACCCCATGCTCGCGAAGCACCTTTGTCAGTTCGCGGGTATCGATGCCCGTGATGCCCGGAATCTGTTCGCGTTTCAGCCAGTCACCGAGACTTTCCACCGCATTCCAATGGCTATAATTTTCACTATAATCGCTTACAATAATGGCTTCGGCATGGATATGCTCGCTCTCCATAAAAGTGGCAAGCCCATTCGGTTCGAGAGTAAAAGGCGGCACACCGTAATTGCCCACCAACGGATAAGTGAGCGTCATCAACTGTCCGGCATACGAAGGGTCGGTCAGGCTTTCGGGATAACCCGTCATGGCTGTGTTGAAGACCACCTCTCCCGCTACCGGTTTTTCAAAGCCGAACGACTTGCCGTGGAAGCGGCTCCCGTCGTCGAGGATTAGAGTTACATTTCTCATTGATTCAATTAAAATTGATAAACTTGTTCTATATAATCAATAAATGCCTTGTTCAGCAGCTTCACACCGCCCGGCGTAGGATAATCGCCGCTGAAGTACCAGTCACCCGGATGCTTGGGGCAGGCCTCATGCAGCCCCTCGAGAGGCTGGTAGACAATCTGCACTTTGGCTTTCGTCCCTTTCGGAGTAAGAAGCTCCACCATCTTGGCAGAGATTTCCTCATCAGTGAAAGGAGCATAAATCTCCTTCACGTAATTCACCATCTGTTCTTTGGGCAGGCCTACCTGCTCCTTGGACTTGCGGTAGGCGGCGGCAATTACATCGCGCATCTCGCGCTCCTTCAGCAGTTCCACAGCAGCCTTGAAGGCGATGAATTCGCTCATCTTAGCCATATCGATGCCATAGTAGTCGGGATAGCGCACCTGCGGTGAAGAGCTTACAATGACTATCTTCTTCGGCTCCAGACGGTCAAGGATACCGATGATGCTCTGCTTCAGGGTGGTTCCGCGCACTATCGATCGTCGATGATGACCAGATTATCCACTCCCGGGACAAGGCTTCCGTAAGTGATGTCGTACACATGGGCGGCAAGGTCGTTCCGGCTGTTTCCTTCGGCAATGAAGGTACGCAGCTTGATGTCTTGATGGCTACCTTCTCGCTCCGTATGCGCCGCGACAAGATATGCTCCAGTTCGTCGTGGCTGGGACTATGCCCCAAGGCGGCAATCTGCTGCACCTTCTCCTCGTTGAGGTAGTCGTCCAATCCCTGCAACATACCGTAGAAGGCGACTTCCGCCGTATTGGGGATGAAGGAGAAGACGGTATGGTCCACATCGTTGTCGATGGCTTTCAATATGTTGGGTACAAGTTTCTCACCCAGCAGTTTACGTTCCCGGTAAATGTCCACATCACTGCCCCGGCTGAAGTAGATGCGCTCGAAGGAACAAGGTTTCACCTCGCGCGGCTTGTTGATTTGCACGGTGCGCACCTTGCCGGCCTTGTTGATAAACATGGCTTGTCCGGGTTGCAGCTCCTTGATGGATTCGACAGGAACATTAAGGGCTGTCTGTATCACGGGACGTTCGCTGGCAAGCACCGCTATCTCGTCGTCCTGATACCAGAAGGCTGTACGGATGCCCCATGGGTCGCGTACGGCAAAAGTCTCTCCGCTTCCGGTAAGTCCGCACATCACGTATCCCCCGTCCCACTCCTTGCTCGAAGTGCGCAGTACGTTGGCAAGGTCGATGTGGTTTTCTATATAACGGGTGATGTCCATGCCTGCCAGCCTTCCGCTTCGGCAAGGTTGAAGAGGCGCTCCACTTCGCGGTCGAGGCGATGTCCCAACTGCTCCAGCATGATGTAGGTATCGGCATATTTGCGCGGATGCTGGCCGATGGCGGTAATGCGTGCGAAGATTTCATCCACATTCGTCATGTTGAAGTGCCGCAGAGGGCAAGATTCTTGGCACGCCAGTTGTTTCTCCGGAGGAACGGGTGCACGTACGAGATGCCGGACTTTCCGGTAGTGGAGTAACGCAGGTGTCCCATATAGACCTCCCCTGCAAAGGGCAGCACACGCTTGGCATAGTCCGCATCATGCAGCTGTTCCTTGGTCAAGTCCTTGAAGTGACCCTGCACCGTACCGAAAATTTCGGTAATGGCGCCCGAGCGAGAGCACGCTCACGGAACATATATTCCTCGCCGGGACTGGCTTCCAGTTTCACGCAGGCCAGTCCGGCACCTTCCTGCCCACGGTTGTGTTGTTTCTCCATCAGGAGATAGAGCTTGTTGAGTCCGTACATCCATGTTCCGTACTTCTCTTCATAGTACTCCAGCGGTTTCAGCAGGCGTATCATGCGACGCCGCATTCATGCTTCAGTTGTTCCATCTATCTATTACAATTTACCATTTACAATGTACAATTTTAAGTGTACAATTTTCTTTTCCTTATTATAGCATACAATTACCATTTACATTTACCCCTCCCAAGCGCAGCCCCATTGTACATTGTAAATGGTAAATTGTACATGTCCTCATTCTACAGTCACCGACTTCGCAAGATTCCTCGGCTGGTCCACATCCATTCCCTTGCACACGGCAATGTGATAGGCAAGTAATTGCAGAGGTACCGTAGTTATTAACGGATCAAGGCACTCCATTGTTTCGGGAAGCTCGATGCAAGTGTCGGCTATTTTACTGATGACCGTATCTCCCTTTGTCACAATGGCGATAACCCTGCCTTTACGCGCCTTTATTTCCTGGATATTGCTCAGCACCTTTTCATAAAGCCCATTCCGGGTGGCAATGACCACTACCGGCATTTCGGCATCCACCAGGCAATGGGGCCGTGCTTCATTTCGGCGGCAGGATAGCCCTCGGCATGGATATACGAAATCTCCTTCAACTTCAAGGCGCCTTCCAAGGCTACGGGATAACTGTATCCGCGTCCCAGATAGATAAAGTTGTGTGCATAGGTGAATATCTTGGAAAGTTCCGCTATACGGTCGTTCAGTTTCAAGACCTCCTTCATCTTGTCGGGGATATGTCCCAATTCCTTGACAACTGCCAGGTATAACCCTTCGTCCATCGTCTTTTTCTCTTTGGCAAGTGTCAGGGCCAGCATGGTAAGCACCGTTACCTGCCCGGTGAAGGCTTTGGTGGATGCCACCCCTATTTCCGGTCCCACGTGGATATAGGAACCCGTATGCGTGGCACGGGGAATGCTGGAACCGACGGCATTGCAGATGCCGTATATAAATGCCCCACGGTTTCTGGCAAGCTCCACGGCAGCCAGCGTATCGGCCGTTTCACCGCTTTGCGAGATGGCAATCACCACATCGTTGCTGTCAATCACCGGGTCGCGGTAACGGAACTCACTGGCATACTCCACCTCCACCGGAATACGGCAGAAGCTTTCAATCAAATGCTTGCCGATGAGGCGGCATGCCATGACGTACCGCATGCCACGATGACGAAGCGTTTGGCCGCCAGCAGACGTTCCTTATAATCAATCACTGCAGAAAGAACCACGTTCGTACCCTCCACATTGATACGCCCGCGCATGCAGTCGTGAATGCAGCCGGGCTGTTCGAAGATTTCCTTCAGCATGAAGTGCGGATAACCGCCCTTCTCCAGCTGGCCGAGATTGAGCGCTACCGTCTTTACCTCGTGCGGACATTCCACATTCTTCAGGTTAACAACCTTCAGCTTCTCTCCCCGACGGATGAGGCAATCTCTTCGTCTTCCAGATACGCCACCTTATCCGTGTATTCCACAATCGGCGTGGCATCCGAAGCCAGGAAAACTCTCCTTCAACCGATGCCCACCACCAGCGGACTGCTCCTTGCGTGCAGCGATTATCCCATCCGGATTGTCCTTGTCGAGCACCGCAATGGCATACGCCCCAATCACTTCCTGCAAGGCAAGTTGCACCGCCGTCAGCAGGTCAATATGGTTTGTCACCTGAATGTATTCAATGAGCTGTACCAGCACCTCGGTATCAGTGCTGCTTTTAAATACATAACCTTTGGCTTGAAGTTTTTCTTTAAGGACGGCGTAGTTTTCAATAATGCCGTTATGGATGAGGGCGAGGCGTTCGGAAGAGGAATAATGGGGATGGGCATTGACGGAACAAGGTTCTCCATGAGTGGCCCAACGTGTATGTGCAATACCAATGTTACCGGAAATATCTTTTTGAGCAACGAAAGTTTCAAGTTCCGAAACCTTACCTTTCGCTTTGTACACGTTCAACTGTCGGTTATCACTGATTAATGCTACCCCCGCACTATCATATCCACGGTACTCCAACCGCTTCAGACCCTTGATAAGAATGGGGTAGGCTTTCCTTTGACCTATATAGCCTACTATTCCACACATAATGTATCAGTATTTGATTTTGCGTTGCAAATATACATATTCTTAAGAACATAAAGTTAATCTTTCCACTATTTATTTATCAAAAGAATAGAAAAAAGTTGTTTTATCATCAAAAAGTTAAAGAAAAGTATTATTTTAAAAGCAAAAAGGCTTTAAATTTATAAATCCAAATCAAACCGTCTGATTTTGATTTAGGATTAAAAGAAAACAGAGGGTGTTTTCTATCAATTCATAACTTCATCTTCTATCGCAGGAATTTTGCAAGAAAGAAGGCAGGAATACATATTAGCATTTTGCAATTAATACCATATATTTGCCGAACATTTTGAAACCACAAACAATATTATACAGCAATAAAGAAAGAATTATAATCATGAAACAAGAACTTTTTAACAACAAAACAAAAGCAGAGGATTACCAGCGACAGCCCAAACAGTTGGGCTTGTATGAGGCATCCCATGAGCACGATGCCTGCGGAGTAGGCATGCTGGTCAATATCCAGGGAGGAAAATCACATGAACTGGTAGAATCGGCATTGAAGGTACTGGAAAACATGCGCCACCGTGGAGCGGAAGGGGCGGACAACAAAACCGGAGACGGTGCCGGCATCATGCTGCAGATACCGCACGAATTCATTCTGTTGCAGGGCATTCCCGTTCCCGAGAAGGAAAATACGGCACCGGCCTGCTTTTCCTTCCCAAAGACGGAAAAGACCAGGCTGTCATCTTGAGCGTCATTATCGAAGAGATTGAAAAGGAGGGATTGACCCTGATGCATCTGCGCAACGTGCCCACTTGCCCCGAAATATTGGGAGAAGCGGCTCTTGCCAACGAACCGGACATCAAGCAAATTTTCATCACCGGATTTACGGAAAGCGAAACCGCCGACCGCAAACTCTATATAATAAGGAAAAGGATAGAGAACAGAATACGCAAGTCGGACATCCCCACCCGCGAGGATTTCTACATCGTCTCGCTCTCTACGAAGAACATCGTCTACAAGGGGATGCTCTCTTCCTTGCAGTTGCGCAACTACTTCCCCGACCTCACCAACAGCTACTTCACCAGCGGGCTGGCATTGGTGCACTCCCGTTTCAGCACCAACACTTTCCCCACCTGGGGACTGGCACAGCCTTTCCGCCTGCTGGCACACAACGGCGAAATCAATACCATCCGCGGCAACCGCGGCTGGATGGAAGCCCGTGAGAGTGTACTCTCCTCTCCCACCCTGGGAGACATCCGGGAGATACGCCCCATCGTGCAACCGGGCATGAGCGACAGTGCCTCGCTGGACAATGTGCTCGAGTTTCTCCTCATGTCCGGCCTGAGCCTGCCTCATGCCATGGCCATGCTTGTGCCGGAATCTTTCAAACGAAAAGAATCCCATCAGCGAAGATTTGAAAGCTTTCTATGAATACCACTCCATCCTGATGGAGCCGTGGGACGGACCGGCGGCACTGCTTTTCAGCGACGGGCGCTATGCAGGCGGCATGCTCGACAGGAACGGACTGCGCCCTGCACGCTACCTGATTACGCAGGGCGGCATGATGGTAGTGGCCAGCGAAGTAGGCGTGATGGATTTCGAACCGGGAGACATCAAGGAAAAAGGACGCCTGCAACCGGGCAAGATACTGCTTATAGACACCGAGAAAGGCGAAATATATTATGACGGCGAACTGAAGAAACAACTTGCCGAAGCCAAACCATACCGCACTTGGCTGGCCGGCAACCGCATCGAGCTGGACGAACTGAAAAGCGGTCGCAAAGTCTCCCATAGCGTGGAGAACTACGACAGCATGCTGCGCATCTTCGGCTACTCCAAAGAAGACGTGGAACGGCTGATTGTCCCGATGTGTACCACCGGTGCCGAACCCATCAACTCCATGGGCAATGACACCCCGCTAGCAGTACTCTCGGACAAGCCGCAACTACTGTACAACTATTTCCGCCAGCAGTTTGCCCAAGTCACCAACCCTCCTATCGACCCGATACGCGAAGACTGGTAATGTCGCTGACCGAATACATCGGAGCCGTAGGCATGAACATACTGACACCCAGCGAAAACCATTGCAAGATGGTGAGGTTGAACCATCCCATCCTGAACAACGCCCAACTGGATATTCTCTGCAACATCCGGTACAAAGGCTTCAAGACCGTGAAACTGCCCCTGCTCTTCGAAGTGGCAAAAGGTGCCAGGGATTGCAGGAAGCATTGGCAACCCTCTGCAAGCAGGCGGAAGAATCCGTCAACGAAGGAGTGAACTACATCGTGCTTTCCGACCGCGACGTAGACGCCGCCCATGCCGCCATTCCGTCACTGCTTGCCGTGTCGGCGGTACACCACCATCTTATCTCCGTGGGCAAACGGGTGCAGACGGCACTGATTGTAGAAAGCGGCGAAATCCGCGAAGTGATGCACGCCGCACTGCTGCTGGGCTTCGGAGCCAGCGCACTGAATCCGTATATGCTTTTGCCGTCATCGACAAACTGGTGAACGAAAAGGAAATACAGCTCGATTACGCCACTGCCGAAAAGAAATATATCAAGTCCGTCTGCAAAGGCTTGTTCAAGATTATGAGCAAGATGGGCATCAGCACCATCCGTTCTTACCGGGCGCGAAAATTTTCGAGGCCGTAGGACTGAGCGAGGAGTTGAGCAATGCCTACTTTGGCGGACTGAGTTCACGCATCGGAGGCATACGCCTGGATGAAGTGGCACGCGACGCCATCGCCTTCCACAAGGAAGGGATGGAGGTTCTTAAAAAGAAGGGGGAAGCGGAGCTATTGCCGAACCGCGGACTGTATGCCTTCCGCAAGGATGGTGAGAAGCACGCCTGGAACCCGGAAACCATCAGCACACTGCAACTTGCCACACGCCTGGGAAGCTATAAGAAATTCAAGGAGTTCACTGCCATGGTAGACAGCAAGGAATCTCCCATCTTCCTGCGCGATTTCCTCGACTTCCGCCGCGCTCCTATCAGCATAGACCGGGTGGAACCGGTAGAGAACATCGTACAGCGCTTTGTCACCGGCGCCATGTCCTACGGCTCCATCAGCCGCGAAGCCCACGAAGCCATGGCTATTGCCATGAACAAGCTGCATGGCCGGAGCAATACGGGCGAAGGAGGCGAAGACCGGGCACGCTTCATGCCGCGCGAAGACGGCACCAATCTGCGCAGCGCCATCAAGCAGGTGGCCTCAGGACGTTCGGTGTCACCGCAGAATATCTGGTGAATGCGGACGAAAT
>ENA-OQAA01000909-OQAA01000909.1-human-gut-metagenome-genome-assembly--contig:-NODE-909-length-17658-cov-1.961440_pt1 | contig 17658 bp, 29 predicted proteins | sample MGYA00242489_ERZ504515 | MGnify/ENA primary metagenome ERZ504515 (study PRJEB26092, sample SAMD00036237) | human gut metagenome | host: Homo sapiens | study: EMG produced TPA metagenomics assembly of... | reverse complement strand
CTGGCAACAGCCAAAGCACAGTTGAAAGAAGCCAAAACAGCCAGAGAACAGCGCAGAAAAGAAAAAGAACTCAATGCGCAGGAAGAAGCCGAACTGATACGGGAAAGCCAGTTCCAAAAGGCGGAATATAACGTCTGGAACGTTCATGGAAAGCAAGGATTACCACACTGCAAACGCAGACAGAAGACTGGGAAAGACGGATTTCAGCATTGAAGTCTGAACGTAAAACCCGCTCTGCAGCATTGCAGCAAAAGCTATTCGAACAGTTCGGGATGCTGAATTACCGGGGAGAAGTCAAGAATCTCTGTGAGATATTCGGGCAGACCGTGCACAAGACACCTCCTGCCGGCGCAGGTGAATGTGCGGCCCCCAAACTGCTGCAACAAGCTTATCTGCACGGATGGAAACCTATTGCCATGGCCGAGTTCTGGTGGGGTGATTCCCCCAAGACAGAGATACGCCATCACGGCACTATTATCCGGCTTGCAAAGGAAAGTGCGAACCTATACTGCAACACATGCTGCAAGGTCTACAAGTAGAGGAAAACCCCATGTTGAAAAGAATGCAGGTACCCTCCCAAAATTTGGAGATTGTTTATGAGGACCCATGGCTTTCGGTCATCAACAAACCGGCAGGAATGCTGTCTGTTCCCGGCAAGGAAGATGCAGTCTCCGTCTATAGCCTGATGCGTGAGCAATATCCCGAAGCTGACGGTCCCCTGACGGTGCATCGTCTCGACATGGCCACTTCCGGTTTAATGCTCATTGCCAAGACCAAGCGTGTACACCAGAACCTGCAGGCCCAGTTCAAGAACCGCCTGGTCAGGAAACGTTATGTCGCATTGCTCGAGGGTATTGTCCCAAAGGACAAAGGTACGGTCGACCTCCCGCTTTGCCTGAATCCACTTGACCGCCCACGGCAAATGGTACACACCGAACACGGAAAGCCCGCCATCACCGATTATCAAGTTCTGGAACGTCTGGACGGGAAACGGACCCGTATCGCTTTCTATCCGCGCACGGGAAGAACCCATCAGCTACGTATACATGCAGCACACCCGCTTGGCTTGCACTGCCCCATCATCGGTGATGAACTTTACGGGGAGAAAGCAGACCGGCTTTATCTGCATGCCGAATACTTAGAATTTACCCACCCTATAACGGGAGAAACCGTAAGGATTACCAAAGAAGCTGAATTCTGACTGCTACTGATTAATAACCAGCAAAGTAATGCAATAAATGATGATACTCCGACCTACCCCACAAGATTATGACGAACTGTTGACCGTCTGGGAAGCTCTGTCCGCAGCACACACCACTTCCTGGCAGAAAAGGATATACAGTTTTACAAACCACTGATAAGAGAGCAGTACTTTCTTGCCGTAGAGCTTTACATCATCCGCAACGAAAAAGAAGAAATTGCCGCCTTTATGGGACTGAGCGATGAACTCATCGAGATGTTGTTTGTCCGTCCCGACCAACAAGGTAAGGGATACGGAAAACGGCTCATGGAGTACGCCGTCCACCAAAAACACATCCACAAAGTGGATGTAAACGAGCAGAACGGACAAGCTTGCCGATTTTACCAACATATGGGATTCCAAGTGGCCGGCCGGGACGAAACCGACCCGACGGGAAAGCCTTTCCCTATTCTGCACCTGCAATTACCAACCCCACCACAGATTACTCAGATTGAACACAGATTATAATTTAGCAAACTTATGAAGATACATCACATCGCCATCTGGACCTTCCAACTGGAAGAGATGAAAGAGTTCTACACACGTTACTTCAACGGGAGCAGCAATGAAAAGTACATCAACCCCAAAAAAGGATTCGAATCTTATTTCCTTCACTTCGATGAAGGAACGGATTTGGAACTGATGAGCGTACGGACATACAGAATACCCCTATTGAGGAAAACAGACTGGGACTGACCACTTTGCCTTTGCCTTCGACAGCCAGGAAGCTGTCCTCCGACAGACAGAACGGCTACGTACAGCGGGATATACCATCGCAGGAGAGCCCCGTACCTCCGGCGACGGATATTTTGAAAGTGTCGTCCTCGACCCGGACGGTAACCGTATAGAATGTGTATTCAGGGCATAGTCTCTCAGTCAGAGGAGACAAAGCTTCTCAACAGTTTTATCTCCTCTGCCCAAAGCGATTCATCGGGCGTCTCCAAAATAATAGGTATACCGTCAAAACGCACATCTTGCATAAAGCGCCGGAAGAAATCCATACCTATCAGCCCTTGCCGATGCTGTCGTGACGGTCTACTCTGGAGCCGAGTGCTTTCTTGGAGTCATTCAGGTGTATACCGCGCAGATAGCCGAAACCTACCGCTGCGTCAAACTCCTCAAACACCTTGTCATACTCATTCACTATATCATAGCCTGCTGTATACGTGTGGCAGGTATCAAGCAAACTCCAACGCGAGACTTGTCATCCACCCGGTCAATGATATGTCCCAGCTGCCAGAACTCGTTTCCCACATTGCTACCCTGCCCGGCTGTGTTCTCTATGACAGCCACCACATCGTGCGTCTTGCCCAATATAAGATTAATGGATTCAGCGACCTTGTCCAGACACTCTTCCACGGAAATCTTATTCAGATGGCTGCCCGGATGAAAATTCAGTAACTTCAGCCTAATTGTTCGCAGCGCTGCATCTCATCCAGAAAAGCGGCACGGCTTTTCTGTAACCCTTCTTCTTCGGGATGCCCTAAATTTATCAGATAACTGTCGTGAGGCAGGATATAGCGGGAATCGAAGCCAAGCTTCCCACAATTTTCCTTAAACACCCTGATACTCTCCTCCGTCAGCGGCCTTGCCACCCACTGACGCTGGTTCTTGGTAAACAAGGCAAAAGCATTTGCCCCTATCTCACTGGCATTGACGGGAGCCGCTTCCACTCCCCCACTGGCCGATACATGTGCACCTATAAATTTCATAATCTTATTGTATTTGCTCTTTCATGAATTCCCACTGGCATTTTTTCATGTCCACACACCCATTCTTTCTGAACGTCACGCCCTCTGCCTCCAGCAAAGCCCGCTGTTCCGCCCAGCACGGTGCCAGCCTGCCCTGGCTGTTCACTACCCGATGGCAGGGCAGACACATGCCGTCGGGCACATCGTGCATAGCATGTCCCACCATGCGCGAACATTGAGGTCTTCCGACAAGATAGGCTATCTGTCCGTACGTCACCACCCGCCCCGGAGGATTGCGGCCACTACATTATAAACCTCCTGCTGAAAAGTGTCTTTGTCCATAAAAGTCTGGTTTGGGAAGGCAAAGATATGATAAATTCAGCAGGTATGCGAACAGACGTTACAAGAAAGTGGCTGCGCCGAGCGGATTGTATGTATAGGTGACATTACGGGCACGGATGATTTCGCCCGTCGGGGTAAACAATATCTGATATTTCGTCTGGAGATTTGCCATCCCTACCTCTACCGCCACGATGGACTGCCATTTGGGAAACTGTACCCAAGTGACATTCTGCACCATCCTCCGGAATATTCACTGGCGGCAAAAGCATTGTAAACGGCAGGGGGCACTTCGTCCATTGTCTCCCAGTCCGTCTGTTGCATTACCCATTGCGCCTGCCCGTCAAACCAGACTTTCGTATCAAAACCGTTCATCAGGAAATCTGCCACATAATAAGACTCATCATGCGACCAGGCAACATCATCTGCCGTAGGATACATTTTCTTCAGTGCAGCCTGTACATCAGCAGGTGCCCAATCGGCAGAAGCCGAGACTGATACCATCAGCATCAAAACCAGAAAAGAGAATTTCAACTTACTCATAACTTCATCAGATTATCATGTTATGAGAAGAACGGCGTATGGCAGATTTTGTTCACCGGCAACTCTCAACCATTCAACAGTTAAAAAGAGATATCCATTGTAATTCAATAGAAAATGACTAACTTCACACCTGAAATTCAGAAATATGATAAGAATACATCCCATATCCGGCAACAAAAAGCAATATCTTGACCTGCTGCTGCTTGCGACGAACAAGAGTCCATGATTGACCGTTATCTGGAACGGGGAGAGATGTTCATCCTATCCGATAATGATACAGTCAAAGCGTCTTGTGTAATCACCTGCGAGGATAAAGGAATCTACGAAATAAAGAGCATAGCTGTCTATCCGGAATACCAGCGCCAGGGATATGGAAGACAACTGATAGCATTCGTTCTTGAACATTATAAAGACCGGTGCCATACTATGCTTGTCGGCACTGGAGACAGTCCGCTAACCATCCCCTTCTATGAAAGCTGCGGATTTGCATACTCACACCGGGTACCCGATTTCTTTATCGATAATTACGACCACCCCATATTTGAAGGAGGCAAGCAACTGAAAGACATGATTTATCTGAAAAGGACGCTTCAACCAAAATAATATTCTATATTTGCATATCACTTAACTCCACACATTATGGAAGCTAAACTTTGCCAAAGCTGCGGAATGCCCTTGTCATCTGCAGAAGTACTCGGAACCAATGCCGACGGTAGCCTCAACGAGGAATATTGCACCTATTGCTACCAGCACGGCAATTTTGCACAAGACTGCACTATGGACGAAATGATAGAACATTGTGCACAGTTCACCGACGAATTCAACAAGGATTCCGGAATGAATTTCACTAAAGAGGAAGCCATTGCCGGTATGAAAGAATTCTTCCCGACCTTGAAACGCTGGCAGTCCAAACAATAAACATGCCATCCGTATCGAGCAGGAAAAACAGACAGTAGAACGGATGGTCCGCCTCTACTGCCGGAAAAAGGAAGGTAACAAGCAATTGTGTCCCCGATGCGAGGAATTGCTGGGATATGCCCGCATTCGTCTTTCACGCTGTCCTTTCGGTGAGAATAAATCCACCTGCAGGCAATGCAGCATTCACTGCTACAAGCCCGAAATGAAAGAACGGATGCGTGAAGTCATGCGGTATGCCGGACCACGGATGCTGTTGTACCATCCCGTGGCGGCACTCCGCCATTTGTGGCAGGAATATGTCCATCAGTATCTCACCAAACGTTTCGGAGTTCCGCGCCAGGAACAGCACAAACAATAAACCGTATCCAGGTCGTATCCTTCCAATGAAGAGGTGCTGTCTTTAGGCACAATCTCGCCTTTGTCAGAGATGTAGACCGGCAGGCGCTCACCTTGTCCGTTCATCACAAAAAATGCCCCCACCTTGCATTGGGGGCATACCATCTTACGCATAATCAATTGAAATAATACAAAAATATAGCCACCCCTTCCAATGCCTTCTTCTTTTCACCTTGTATTTCGATGGCAAACTTTATTTCTGCCTTTGCTACGCCGCGCAGATTCGACAGAGATTGTAAATGGGCAACCAGTCGGATGCTCTGTCCGGACAATACCGCCTGACCGAACTTCATCTTGTCCATACCATAATTAATCATCATCTTCAGGTTGTTCACTTCAATAATCTGGTTCCACAGATATGGCAACATGGACAAGGTGAGATACCCATGTGCAATAGTGCTCTTAAAAGGGCTTTCCACTTTGGCGCGTTCCGTATCGACGTGTATCCACTGATGGTCCAATGTCGCATCAGCAAACAGATTGATACGCTCCTGAGGGAGCTCTACATATTCCGAAACACCGATTTGCTGGCCTACCAGCTTTTCAAAATCCTCGTACGAGTTGATAATCACTTTTTCCATTACTCTCTATTTTATTGATAAATTATAAATTCACACGCTTTATCCACATATCCGCCATTCGTTTATGCCCTGCAGGAGTGGGGTGGATACCGTCCCAAATCCAATAGGTGTCTTGAGAAGCCGGAGCAGTGCCGAGAATTTCATCGAACATCGCATTATAAGGAAGAAATACCGTCTGATAGTCCTTCGCTATCCTCTCTACGATGGCGGCACAGCGACGCACCAGACTATCACGTTCTGCAAAGTCCTCACTCTTACGCATATTGCCGACATTGGCAACAAAAGGAGTGCCCAGCACTATCTTCAATTCCGGATTGGCCTGCAAAGAACGGTCAAGCAAGGAACGGTAACACTTCTCCCATCCTTCAAAATCAAAAGGCTCTTTTTTGTCACCCTGTAGATAGTAATGTACATCGTTTGTCCCCACCAAGACGGAAAGCACATCCGGTTTCATTCCAATGACATCCTCTTCCCAGCGTTTCTCCAAATCCCGGAGAGTGTTTCCACTGATGCCACGGTTAAAAAAAGCATATTCCTTTTCCGGAATCTCCTTGATAATGACTTGCACACAAATACATATAGCCGCTACCGTAAATATGGTTCATATCCCAAAGGCTTCGCTCCGCAGTCGGTTTGGGCATCCCGCAGGCATTTCCCCAGTTACCGTCCGTGATAGAATCTCCGATAAACAAGACACGCGGGCCGCTTGCATGGAGTAAGAGTGATATGCAGAAAAAAACTATTACAAAGAGTCCAATACGCTTCATGGCATTTTCTTGTTAGAATGTAAAAATTGCAACAAATATACGTCTTATTCCGGCAAGTACAAAAACTCGGGTACCTTTTTCCCATTTCCCAAAAACACATATAACCCTTATTTTTATTTCCGTTCATCACAGATTAATTTGGAAATAATGTATCTTTGTCAATATCTTAATTGTTGTGACAGAACAAAAACATCACTATTAAAGATTCCGGTATGAATTCTAAATTTGATTATGACTTACTGTCAGCAATGATGACCAATGCCAATATGGATGGTGGGAAGCTGATTTAAAGACCGAAAGCTACATTTGCTCCGAATATATCTCCCGGTTGCTGGGACTGGATGAGGATGGAACCATCAGCTTTAAAGATTTCAACAAACGTATCCTGAAAGAGGAACAACGGCATACTACCACACATTCCTTCGACAATATCCGGCAGACACAAGAGACTGTATATCTGCTCAACACAGTAGAGGGTCCAACGTGGATAAGAAGCAAGATATGCCTGCAGAGAACCGATGAAAACGGTAATGTCAAAGTCTACGGCATTGCCGAAACACAAGACGGTCCCGACATGTCATCGGCATCCCAAGCCTTACAAGAGCGTAACCGTCTCCTCCATAATATTTATAAATATCTTCCGGTAGGAATTGAGCTCTATAACCGAGAGGGAATATTGATAGATATGAATGACAAAGAGCAGGAAATGTTCCATCTCAAACAGAAAGAAAGATCTACTTGGAATTAATATTTTCGAGAATCCGATTTTCCCGGAAGAGATGAAAAGCAAGTTAAGAAAACATGAAAATGCAGACTTCACTTTCCGGTATGACTTCTCTAAAATAGACAATTACTACAAGACACAGAAGAAGACGGGCACCATAGACCTTGTAACCAAAGTCACAAGCCTTTACGACGATAATCACAACCTGACCAACTATCTGCTAATCAACGCAGACAAAACGGAAACGAACCGTCGCTTACAACAAAATACAAGAGTTCGAGAAGCCACTTTGAGCTTATAGATGACTATGCCAAAGTGGGATATGCCAATTATGACCTTCTTAATGAGCAAGGCTATGCCCAACGCAGCTGGTACAAGAACTTGGGTGAGAAAACAGAAACACCGTTGTCCGAAATCATCGGAACCTACAATCATCTCCACCCAGACGACCGTACTATCATGCTTGACTTCCTACAGAACGTAAAGAGAGGACTGGCACACAAGCTCAGCCGGGAAGTACGTGTTCTTAAAGAAGACGGTTCTTTCATGTGGACCCACGTCAACATCATTGTAGAACGCTACATGCCTGAACAGAACATCATAGAGATTATCTGCATCAATTATGACATCACCCAATTAAAGAAGACGGAAGCAATGCTGATACAAGCCAAGGAAAAGGCCGAAGAGGCAGACCGGCTGAAATCCGCTTTCCTTGCCAATATGAGCCATGAAATCCGCACGCCGCTAAATGCGATTATCGGTTTCTCCAGCCTGCTGCACTACGTGGAAAACGAGCAGGAAAGGGAACAGTACATCTCTTTGATAAACCACAACAACCAACTGTTGCTCAAACTAATCAACGACGTTCTGGACCTTTCCAAGATAGAGGCCGGACACATAGAGCTCCATTCCGAATGGTTCAATCCGGCAGAACTCATCGAGGAAAGTATTACCGAGTACGAACGGAACGTTCCGGCAGGAGTGAAACTCTTTGCCAGGTATCCGGCAGCCCCCGGCCAGATAGAGCACGACCCGATGCGCATCAAACAGATACTGAACAACTTCATATCGAATGCACTGAAAAACACCGTGCAGGGACATATCGAAGTGTACTACGAAACGGACACAGACGGAATAAGAATCAGTGTTTCCGATACTGGATGCGGTATTCCCCCCGACAAACTGGGAATGATATTCGAACGGTTTGAAAAGGTGGACTCTTTTGCCAAGGTGCCGGATTAGGACTCTCCATCTGCAAATCCATCGTTGAGAAAATGAATGGAGTGATTACCGTAGATTCGACAATGGGAGTGGGAAGCACATTCACCGTGGAACTGCCCTGCCGGACAAGACCATCCTGACAACAAACGAAAACAATGATTTATGACCGCACAGAAAGAATTTACCCTAACCCCTCGCCGGCGTGGCTTTCACCTGGTGACAGAGGAGATTATACGCAACCTTCCACCGCTTCCGTCTGCCGGAATCCTGCATCTGTTCATCAAGCATACAAGCGCAGGCCTCACCATCAACGAGAATGCAGACCCTGACGTACAGACAGATATGGAAGCCATCTTCAACCGCCTCGTAAAAGAACGGGAACCTTATTACCAACATACATGCGAAGGCGATGACGATATGCCCGCCCATGCCAAGCAACCCTCAGCGGAACCAGCCTCACCATCCCCATCACCAATGGGCGTCTGAACATAGGTATCTGGCAAGGCATCTATCTCTGCGAGTTCCGCAACCGGGGCGGAGGAAGAAGAATTGTAGCAACCGTCATCGGATAATCCCCTATCATCATGCAGAAAGCCATCATCATCGGTGCCACTTCAGGCATCGGACAAGAAGTAGCCAGGATACTTGTACAACAAGGCTGGCATATAGGTATTGCCGGCAGAAGAGAGGAAGCATTGCATGCCCTACAAGCCACCGCACCCGACCGGATAATCACGGAACAGCTGGACGTTACGGAAGAGACAGCGACTCTACACCTCCATAACCTGATAAAAAAGCTGGGAGGCATAGACCTGTTTTTCCTCAGTTCCGGCGTGGGACATCAAAACCGGGACTTACAACCGGACATCGAACTGAACACGGCACGTACCAATGTAGAGGGATTTACCCGCATGGTGACTGCCGCCTTCAACTATTTCAAGGAAAAAGGCTCCGGACATATTGCTGTCATCAGTTCCATTGCAGGCACTAAAGGACTGGGCGTTGCACCGGCCTACTCTGCCACCAAACGCTTCCAGAATACCTATATCGAAGCGCTGGCACAACTTGCCCGGATGCAGCATCTTGATATACACTTCACCGACATCCGTCCGGGATTTGTTGCCACCGATTTATTGAAAAGCGGGAAATACCCGATGCTGATGAAAGCAGACCGTGTAGCACAGCACATAATCAAGGCTTTAAGAGAAAAGAGACGGGTAGTTGTCATTGACGGACGCTACCGGGTACTGGTATTTTTTTGGCGTATGATTCCACGATGGCTATGGGAAAGGTTGCCTATAACGAATTGATTTCGTATCTTCACGTCTCCAAACAGAAATAGACATACAGACATGAAGAAAAATTCAAAATATATCGTGCTTACCGCTGCCATTGCACTGTGCGCAGGTTCCAGCCTCCCCTTCCTCGCAGGCAGCAGTACGCTGAATCCCGAACGCGATTCCGTGAAATCCGAAGTTCCCTACTGCGTGACCTCCCCCAGCGTACCGGACAAGATCACTTTTGCCGGACAAGCTATTGACCTGCTTCGCTACGACCACCGCGAACGTATGGACCGCGAACTGATGTCCTTCACCTACATGCACTCCACCACCATGCTCATGGTGAAGCGTGCCAACCGCTACTTCCCCGTCATAGAGCCTATACTAAAAGCCAACGGCCTTCCCGATGACTTCAAGTACCTCGCTGTGATAGAAAGCAACCTGAACCCGCTTGCCAAATCGCCTGCGGGTGCCGCCGGCCTATGGCAGTTCATGCCTGCCACCGGACGCGAATTCGGACTGGAGGTGAACAGCAACATCGACGAACGATACCATATCGAGAAAGAGACCAAAGCAGCCTGCAAGTACCTGAAAGATGCTTATCAGAAATACGGGAACTGGCTGTGCGTAGCCGCCGCCTACAATGCCGGGCAAGGACGCATCTCCACACAGCTGCAGAAGCAAATGGTGGACCAGGCTGTCGACTTATGGCTGGTAGAAGAGACTTCGCGCTACATGTTCCGCCTGCTGGCAGCCAAAGCAGTCATCAGCAATCCACAGCAGTACGGCTTTCTGTTGAAACGGGAACATCTTTATCCGCCCATCCCCTACACGGAAGTGACCGTCACAACGGGCATCGGCAACCTGGCACAGTTTGCCAAAGATAAAGGCATCACCTATGCCCAACTGAAAGATGCCAATCCGTGGCTGCGGGATACCTCGCTGATGAATAAAAGCGGACGTACATACATACTAAAAATACCGACACAAGCCGGAATGCATTACAACCCCAAGAAAACAGTGCCCCACAATAAGAATTGGGTCATCAATTAATAAAAAAGAAAGAGAGGATACGATGATGATGTTAAACTTTGATTTTGTGCTCAGGTTGCTGGTAGCCGGAATATTGGGTGCCATTATCGGACTGGACCGGGAATACCGTGCCAAAGAAGCAGGCTACCGCACCCATTTCCTGGTATCATTGGGAAGCGCGCTCATCATGATTGTATCCCAATATGGTTTTCAGGAAATCATCAAGGAAAGTAGTGTGACGCTGGACCCCAGCCGTGTTGCCGCACAAGTAGTCAGCGGTATCGGATTCATCGGTGCGGGTACCATCATTTTCCAGAAACAGATAGTCAGGGGACTGACAACAGCCGCAGGAATATGGGCTACTGCAGGCATCGGATTGGCAGTAGGTGCAGGAATGTACACCATCAGCATTGCCGCCACCCTGCTGACTCTGGCAGGGCTCGAACTGTTGAGCCTTATTTTCAAAAGCATTGGCATGAAAAGTTCCGTGATAACCTTTTCCACTTCCAGCAAAGAGATACTGCCGCAAGTGTCCCGGCGATTCAACTCCAAAGACTATCTGGTGGTGTCCTACAACCTGGACCGGCAAGTGCAGGGAGAGTACACCAACTATCAAGTGACCATGGTCATCAAATCCAAGAAAAGCTATGATGAGGATATTTGCTGCAACTGATGCAGGAATTTCCCGAAGTGACAGTGGAGAAAATCGAATAAAGGGAATCACTGCTGTTTTTCCGTCAGATATTTCCAATAGCGCACGGGCATGTCCTGCTTGTGCTTCCGGGGATTGAGGCGTTCCTTGATGCAGATTGCCTTGAAATAGGTTTTCCAGAGAGACTGGAAAAGCTGTTCGTCTCCGTCCATCAGACTTTCGTCGAGCATGCCGGTGACAAGATGTCCTTCGCGACTGTCCTCACCAAAAGTCACCTGGCGCACCTCCTTCAAGTCGTAATAGTACCCATAGGCTCGCCTGATGTCATAAATCAACCAACGCTGGTCGGCAAAACGGTCCTTGAAATGCCCCGTCACCAAAGGAAGGCATTCTTTTCGGGCTCGATGGCAGCAAAGAAAGTACCGTCCGCAGCTTCTGGAAGCGGACAAACTGAAGCAGGCGTATACGCTCCCAATCCACCCGCTTCCACATACGGGAGAACTCCAGCACATCAGGTCGGCAAAGTTCGTTTCAATGGAGCGAGGAGCATCTATCGCCTTGCGGATATAGCGGAACAGCAGCATGGGAGTTTCCGGTTCCTCTGCCAGCCAGCATTGGGCGAGGCAGGCAAGTGCCGCAGACGACAGCTTCTTCTGCAATCCGCGCCAGACGCGACCGGACTTCTCCTCATCGGTTATCACTGTAAATATTTCATCGTAGAACAATGGTAGAGGCTCTCCCTCCAACAACAGTGCATCGGGGAAAATGCGGCGGGAATAGGCTTCAAAAACAGAAGTCAGCAATCCCTCAAAAGTCTTATCGTATAAAAAGATATTCATTCGCCAAAATCAAGCATCAACTGCCTCTCATCCACTTTTTTCTTGTTCGGTTTGGGCAACAGCAGACTGCGTACCCCTTGCGGAGTCAGCTCATTGACCGTGCGCATCGGCAACTCGCAGCAGGTAATGAAATACTGCGCCTTCTTCATCACCACCCCTATCTTCTTCACTGGTAGAAACCTATCTTGGAGAACGTCGGGAAGCCACTATCAGCCGTGCCGACTTCACGCCGATGCCCGGCACGCGGAGCAACATCTCATAATCCACCTTGTTCACATCGATTGGAAACTGCTCGGGATGGCGCAAAGCCAGGACAGCTTGGGGTCAACCTCCAAATCAAGGTCTGGGTAGGCATCATCCACTATTTCCTCCACCTTGACTGATAGAAGCGCATCAGCCAGTCGGTTGGTAAAGGCGGTTTTCGCGCACCAAAGGGGGCTGTTTCAATGCCGGCAGGCGCTTATCGTAGGTATTGACGGAAATATAGCCCGAATAGTAGACACGCCGCATCGTAGGTCCCTTATAGAGGGCCGACGAAAGATACAGAATATCCTTGTCCGTCTCGGCGGTAGCGCTACTATCATCTGTGTGCTTTGTCCTGCAGGAGCGAAACGAGGAGCGTGGCGGTGTTTCTTGCGTTCTTCCGAACTTTCAAGGACTCCCTGCTGGATGTAGCGCATAGGCGCATATACACTCTTATGGTCTTTCTCCGGGGCAAGCAGTTTCAGGTTCTCCTCCTTCGGTATCTCGACATTGACGCTGAGACGGTCGGCATAAAGCCCTGCCTCATTCACCAGTTCGCGGCTGGCACCGGGAATGCTCTTCAGATGGATATATCCGTTGAAACGATGGATAGTGCGGAGGTCCTTGGCAACGCGCACCAGGCGTTCCATCGTGTAATCGGGATTACGCACCACCCACTGCTCAGGAAAAGCCCTTCGATATAGTTGCGGCGATAGAACTCCATGGTAAGGTCTACAAGCTCGGCCACCGACAGCGTGGCACGCGGCAGGTCGTTGCTGCGGCGGTTGATGCAGTAGGCGCAGTCGTAGATGCAATAATTGGTAAGCATCACTTTGAGCAGGGAGATACAACGGCCGTCCTCGGCAAAACTATGGCAGATGCCCCAGCCACCCACAGTGTTCCCCAGCATGCCTGCCTTGCCGGAGCGCACCGTACCACTGGAGGAGCAAGAGACGTCATACTTTGCCGACTCTGCCAGTATCTTCAGTTTATTGAGAACGTTTTCATCCATAATACCTGCGTCAAAAGTAGCAATAATACTTTTCAAAAACAAAAAAGACCGCCAGTAGTGGCAGTCTTTCGCAGCATCAAATATGCTTTTTTTCTTACTTCTTAGAAGCTTCCAAAGATGCTTTACGGAATTCTTTCATTGCTTTTTCGATTTCCAAAGAAGCCTTACGAGCGCGAGTTCCTGCTGCCTTGTTACCGTTTTCCAACTGAGCGTTTGCATCTTTTGAGAAGTCTGCATACAATGCAGCTACTTTTTCAACTAATTCTTTCATAATCCTTTTTAAATTACTTCGTTAATAATGTCTGGCAAAAATACATTCTTTCTTGAAATAAATGCAGAAAAACGATATTTTTTTTGAAATATTCGGTAAAATCGCCGCAAAAAGGGCTCTTACGCGTTTTTTATCTACTTTTGCAAGCATGAAAACGCTTACTGACACCGAATATATACACGCTCTCATAGCCGAAGGAGAGCACCAACAGCAGGATTTCAAGTTCGAAATATCCGACGCCCGCAAGATAGCCAAAACCCTTTCAGCCTTTGCCAATACAGACGGTGGAAAACTGCTCATCGGAGTGAAAGATAACGGGAAAATTGCCGGTGTTCGTTCGGACGAAGAACAATATATGATAGAAGCGGCTGCCGAACTTTATTGCAGCCCCGAAGTGAACTACATCATGCAGACCTATCTGGTGGAAGGCCGCAGTGTGCTGGTGGTACAAATCGAGGAAAGTGACCGGAAGCCGGTATATGCCAAGGACGAAACAGGAAAATACTTGGCCTATCTCCGCATCAAGGATGAAAACATCCTGGCTACTCCCGTCCATCTGCGCGTCTGGCAGCAAAGCGGAAGTCCGAAAGGAGAACTGATAGAATATACCGAACGGGAACAACTGTTGCTCAATCTGCTGGAAGAAAACGACCGCCTTTCACTGAACCGTTACTGCCGCCTGGCGCATCTTTCCCGACGCGCCGCCGAACATCTGCTGGCAAAGTTTGTTCGTTATGACATAGTGGAACCGGTGTTTGAAGGACACAAATTTCACTTCAAGCTGAAATAGGCAAGGAGATTCCGTCAGGTTTGTCCAGATTTGTCCATGGTACAAATCGCAGCACACGAGCTCATACCACGTTGATTATCACCGACTTGCAAGAAATCTATCTCAGTTAACGACAGAGGTAGCCTTGAATAACGACAGAAGCAGCCTAAAGTAACGACAGAGGGTAGCACTTGTTTTGTGTGAGTTTTTTTACTACAAATAGATAACTGTACATATACATTATGGGAATAATAAATCTGATAAACGACCTGCTCTGGACCTACATCCTCGTTGCCCTGCTGTTGGGATGCGCCGTATGGTTTACGCTGAGAACCCGCTTTGTACAGTTCCGGATGATAAAGGAATGGTACGTCTGCTGGGCGACTCGGGCGGGAAAGGCGATGCCAAGGAAAAGCATATCTCATCGTTCCAGGCATTTGCCATCTCCATTGCCAGCCGTGTAGGTACGGGCAATCTTGCAGGGGTTGCCACCGCCATTGCAGTAGGCGGTCCGGGCGCTGTATTCTGGATGTGGGTGATTGCCCTCCTGGGTGCTTCCAGCTCGTTTGTAGAATCTACACTGGCCCAATTGTATAAGATAAAGGGCAAAGACTCCTTTATCGGCGGCCCGGCCTACTATATGCGTAAGGGACTGAAACAGCCGTGGATGGGGGCACTGTTTGCCGTACTTATCACCATTACCTTCGGATTTGCATTCAACTCGGTACAGAGCAATACACTGTGTGCCGCTTTCGAAGCGCTTTCGGGTTCGACCATGCCGTTGTGGGAGGGATCATCACCGCACTCACGCTGACAATCATCTTTGGAGGCGTACAGCGCATAGCCAAAGTCAGCAGCATCATCGTCCCCATCATGGCGTTGGGATACATTGCACTGGCACTTATCATCGTTCTGTTGAACATCAAAGAGCTGCCGGGAGTCCTGGCACTCATTGTCGGCCACGCCTTCGGATGGGAGCAGGCTTTGGGAGGGGGTGTCGGCATGGCGCTGATGCAGGGCATCAAACGCGGGCTGTTCAGCAACGAGGCCGGTATGGGGGTCCGCCCCAATGTGGCGGCAACCGCACACGTCAGCCACCCGTGAAGCAAGGCTTGATTAGACGCTGGGAGTCTTTACCGATACACTTGTCATATGCACCTGTACCGCCTTCATCATTCTGTTCAGCGGTGCTCCACTGGATGGTTCCACAAACGGCGTACAGCTTACCCAGCATGCACTGACCAACGAGATAGGACCTTCGGGAGCCATCTTCGTTGCGGTAGCCTTGTTCTTCTTCGCATTCAGCAGCATTCTGGGAAATTATTATTACGGAGAAGCCAATGTGCGCTACCTTACCCACCGTAAATGGGTGCTCAACATCTACCGTATACTGGTGGGCGGCATGGTCATGTTCGGTGCTGTTGCCACCTTCGACCTGGCATGGAGCCTTGCCGACGTCACTATGGGACTCATGGTGCTCTGCAATCTTATCGCCATCAGCCTGCTCGGAAAATACGCTTTCAGGCTGCTTGAAGACTACCGCGCACAGAAAAGCGCCGGTATCAAAGACCCCGTTTTCACCAAGAACCGCCTGAAAGAGGTAGAAAAAGACATAGAGTGCTGGTGATAACCAACTTATTTCGTACTTTTGCAGCCGGAACCGCCGGATGACCTGCGGTCTTGTAATTTGTAATCAGTAATTCGTAATTTGATATGAGTTTATTTGCCAAACTATTCAACAAGAATACCGGAGAAGTATCTTCGAAGAATGTGGAAGACTTCGTGTCACTGACACGCGTCTACTTCCAGTCTGTAATAGCCGCCAACCTGGGCATCACCAATATCCGCTTTGTGCCGGATGTAGCCAACTTCAAGCGTCTGTTCAAAATCCCCACGCAGGGAGGCCGTCTGGGACAAGCGGAAAAGGCCGCTTCGCGCAAGATGCTGATGCAGGACTACGGCATCAGTGAAAACTTCTTCAAGGAAATTGATACTTCCGTCAAGAAGCACTGCCGTACGCAGAACGACGTACAAGGTTATCTCTTTATGTATCAAGGATTCTCCAATGACTTGATGATGCTGATGGGAAACCTGATGCAGTGGAAATTCCGCATGCCTTCCATCTTCAAGGGAGCACTGCGCAGCATGACCGAAAAAACCGTACACGACGTCTGTACAAAAACCGTATGGAAAAAGGACGATGTACACAAGACGGCAGCGGCAGTACGCCAGTACAAAGAGCGTCTGGGATATTCGGAACAATGGATGACCGAGTACGTTTACAACGTAGTGATGCTGGCCAAAAAGGAACCGAAACAGAAAGCCAACGAAGAGAAATAAAAGAAAAAGAATTCTAAAGAACTTTAGAAACAAGAAGGCGGGAAAGAAATTTCCCGCTTTTTTTTGTTATTTTTAGCAAATGAAATCATTTTCCCCTCACGGAACACAAGGACGCACCCCGCGTCAACCATCATAAATATTAACTTCAAAAAAACAATCGCTTATGAAACAAAAGAAAATGCTTGCACTCACTCTATCACAACTGGAACAACTTTATCGGCACGAACTCCCTGAATTGGTCAGCATCGCCGTTCAAAGCGACGATGCGGAAGCTTCAAGGCCAACCTGACGGAGTACATTGCCGGACATCCGGAAGTGGACAACGAGGCCGGTAAGCAAATTCGACTCTTGATTGAATTTGACGGGCAGGAAGTACACGAGCTCTCCATCGGAGAACAGCTGCCCATATCAACTTTATCAATGCTGCATTCCTTCCTCACGGGACAATGGGAAGAGGAAACGGAAACGGACCTGTTCATCGACTTGTTCCAGCAGTTCAAACGCCTCCACCAGCCAGCCCCCACCCTGCCCTCCGCACAGAAAATCAAAACCCTGACCGAACGCTGGCCCAGCGGACTGGATGAAGACGTGCAGCATATCCGTGCAAAGAACAAGGAACGCATCCTGCATGCACTGGTGCAGAAGATTGAGCACCGCAAGAACCCGGCTTCCCGCTTCCATTTCGAAGAGGGACTCAGCTACGAGGAGAACGTTCAACCTCGTCAGCGAATGGTGGAATGACTTCCGTTTCCATCTTACCATGGCCGTCAAAAGCCTACGGAGCTAAACCGTCTTCTCGG
>ENA-OQAA01000908-OQAA01000908.1-human-gut-metagenome-genome-assembly--contig:-NODE-908-length-17666-cov-2.283882_pt1 | contig 17666 bp, 22 predicted proteins | sample MGYA00242489_ERZ504515 | MGnify/ENA primary metagenome ERZ504515 (study PRJEB26092, sample SAMD00036237) | human gut metagenome | host: Homo sapiens | study: EMG produced TPA metagenomics assembly of... | reverse complement strand
CGCTTTTTCTAATTTTTCACTCACGCTTTGCTCACCTGTCTTTCTATTCATTCTTTAAGGATTCCTGATTATTGATCAAAATATTTCTGTTTGATTTTTAAATAATCGGATAGTCCATACTGCTCCATTTTTTTCAGATAACTATCCCATTCTTCTTCAATTCCGCCATTTAAAATCCAGTCTGCTTTTTTCTGTTCTGCATACTTCTTGATGTCAGTATCGTACTGAGATACTTTATTCGTATCTGCAATGCTCATAAATACATTTGGGTATACATACTTGCTGTTCATGTCCTCCAAGTATACTTCATGCATATTATCGAGACGCCATTTTGCATCCGTAGGCTGTGTCACATAAGTATCATAATACTCATTTAATATTGCCAGTGGTCCATTGACCGACTGTGCCTCTCGGACTTCTACCGGAGACTGCTCTCCAAGGTCCATATGCTTTAACATTTTTTCGCCTTGTGCATTCTGACTCATCTCAAAAATATTAAAGGAATCTTTTTCCCCATAGGTTCCCCAGTTATTCTGCGGAGACTGTAACGGAGCATACATCTGATCGATCCAAGCAGCCGCCAGTGCAGTATTCCGGCAACTTGTTGTCAGTACACAGCGCCCTCTGTCAAACCCACTCGTTTCACTGTTATTCTGTCTTGTAATGTTTACCAGTCCTTCTGGGCCTGCGAGCGCTGGCAGCATAACATAGTCTTCATAATTATCAATATTAGAAATATCCCATGTGAAGCAAAGCCCATAACGATGGCTCTTTCCTTTCGCTACATAAGTAGACCACTCTTGTGTGAAAGCTTCCGGATCGACCAAATCCTGCTCTACCAGCCCATGCAGCCATTGAATGCCTTCTTTATATCCTTCCTGCACAGTAGTATAGATCACTTGTCCTTCATCTGTCACCGCAAAATGATCCCCCGTGTCCCCATAGCCTTCTCCGAATCCATTGATTAAGATTCCTGGATCCTGATCTCCATTATTGATGATAAAAGACATTGGGATAACCTCTCCCTCTATTTCAAATTCGCTTTCCAAAAGATCTGCATTATCCCGAAAAGCGATCAGTACCTGTTCTAGTTCTTTTGTCGTATCTGGTACTTCCAGTCCTAAAAAATCCAGCCACTTTTTATTGATATAAGGAATGTTGCCAATTGCCTGAATCGCTTCTTTTCCCTCTCCAAGCTGTTCAATCCACGGAAAGGAATAAATATGTCCATCCGGAGCTGTGCACATTGTTCTGTATTCCGGATACTGTTCAAATACCGCCTGCAAATTAGGCATGTATTTGTCAATCAACTCCTCCAGAGGAATAATGATTCCTTGTTTTGCATAGCGTAAAAGATCATAATCATTCATCCCCGCATTGAAAAGTCCATCCGGAAGATTTCCAAATTGAGCCAACGCAAGATTTTTCTTATCTGCAAACTGATCTGCCACAAAACAGGTCCAGTCAATATGTACGTTCGTCTGTTTCTCCAGTCTTTTGAAGATCTCTCTTTGATTTGGATCTTGTGTAGAAGTTGCCGGCGCATTGGTAATAAATGACAGCTCCGCTTTTTCTTTTAATGGAAATGCTACTTCTTCCACTGGTGTATCCGGATTGATCTCTGCTTCCATCTTCTTTCCGTCTCCGCATCCCACAACAGAACATGCAAGCACCAAAGATAATCCTGCTGCAATTACGGTATTCTTCTTTCTTCTCATGCTGCTGCCTCCTAACCTTTCACTGAACCAACCATAATACCCTGATCAAAATATTTTTGGAAAAATGGGTACATGATCAATAATGGTAAACTTGATACAACGATTGTGGCATATTTCAATAATTCTGCCACTTTCGCCATCTCTGCCGTACTTTGGATATCCGCGATCATTCCCGGCTGCGGCGTATTCTGCACTAAAATAGACCGAAGCACAAGCTGCAATGGCCGCAGATCCGCATCATTAAGTAAATCAATGCATCAAAATAGCTATTCCACATTCCCACAAAAGACCACAATGCCAAAACAGCGATGATCGGCTTGCAGACTGGAATCATGATTTTAAAGAAATGCTGAAGCTCGCTTGCCCCATCCAGCGCAGATGCTTCCCGCAACTCTTTCGGTATTGATTGATAGTAAGTTCTTGCAAGAATCATATTCCAAACATTAAATGCCCCCGGAATCAAAATCGCCCAAATCGTATTCACCAGATGTAACTGATTGATCAAAATAAAAGTCGGAATCAATCCTCCTCCAAAAAACATGGTAATGATGAAAATCACATTAAAAAATCCTCTTCCGACAAAATCTTTTTTTGACATCGGATACGCAGCTAACAATGTGATAAACACCGAAATGACTGTAAATGCTGTGGAATAGAAAAAGGAATTGAAAAATCCTCTCCAGATCATCTCATTTTCCAATACTCTCCGATAGGCATCTAAGGTCCATTTCTTAAAATCAAAGCTGATTCCCTGACTGTTCAATACATTTGGATCCATAAAAGAAGCTGCTACAACATATACAAGCGGAATGATAATCGCAAGTACAAATAAACCTAACGCGAAATATCCAACTCCCAAGATCAGTCTATCTGACATTCCCAGTTTTCTTTTTCTTCCTGTTGCCTTCATTTTTGCACCTCCTATAATCCTTCTCCATCATTAAGCTTCTTCACGATCAGATTTACTGCAATCAATAAAATAACATTGATAACCGAGTTGAACAGACCGACCGCTGTTGAATATCCGTAATCGCCATTCAGCAGACCAATTCGATAAACATATGTTGATAAAATTTCTGATGCCGGAAGATTCATCGAAGTCTGTAATGCGTATGCCTTTTCAAATCCAATGCTCATAATATTTCCTGCCTGCAAAATAAACTGAATGACAATAATATTTTGATGGCCGGAAGTTCTACATAACGAATCTGCTGAAAAATATTTGCACCATCTACGATTGCCGCCTCTTCTAAATCCTTACTTGCGTTGGAAAGCGCTGCCGTATACATGATCGAAGCCCATCCAGCTCCCTGCCAGATTCCACTGGCGATATAAATGGTGCGAAATGCCTCCGGCATTGCCATCCAGTTTGTATTGATTCCAAGCACCTGATTGATCGGACCTACCGGTGACAAAAACATTCTAACCATACCACAGAGAACAATCACTGAAATGAAATTTGGCGCATAAATCAATAATTGAATATTCTTCCGCAGTCCAACCTTTCGAATCCGATTTAGCAACAGTGCTAAAATAATCGGTACTGGGAATCCCCATAAAAGCCCATATGCACTCAGTTTCAACGTGTTCAGCAAATAATTCATAAAATCTGGTGAAGACAGGAATCTCTTAAAATACTCCAGACCTACCCACTCACTTCCAAAAATTCCTTTGATGACATTGTAATCCTCAAATGCGATCAGTACTCCACTCATTGGGATATACTTAAAAATAATCGTCAAAAGAAGAGCTGGCATTAAAAAAATCACATACAACTGCCAGTTCTTTCTGACATACGCCAGCTTCTGCCTCATTGTCTGCTTTGCAGAAACTGTTTTCTTTCTCGCAAACGTCCTCATGCTTTGTTCCTCCATTTTCTTTTCCTCTTTTATAAACCGGTTCCGCAACCGGTAAAGTAACCGGTTACTTTTGATTTGATACTACAATAAAATTACTCCTCTGTCAACATTTTTTTCCAAAAAATCACTCTCTTTTCTCCTACTCTAAATAACCGGTCACTTTACCAGTTATTTTTAAATTGCTTTTTACAGTTGTTCTTGCTATACTAATGTTAATTTATAGAAAGAGGCGTTTTATTATGAGCAAAAAGAAAGTCACCTTTGCTGACATTGCAAAATATACCGGATTCTCCAAGACAACTATCTCCAGATATTTTAATGACCCGGATTCCCTGACTCTGGAAAATCAGGAAAAAATTGCAAAAGCACTGGACGAGCTTGATTATCAGGAAAACAAACTCGCAAAAGTTCTCGCAAATGGAAAGAGTGAATTTGTCGGTATCATTATCCCGAACCTTTATCTACACTATTATTCTGAGATGTTGAATCAGCTTTTATCCAGCTACACAGACTACCATTACAAATTTCTTGTATTTGTAAGCAGCGACCAGAAAGAACTGGAACAACAATATTTAGATGAGCTGATGGCATATAAGATTGAGGGATTGATTGTCTTAAGCCACACGTTTCCTTCAGAAAAACTGGCCTCCTATCATATTCCGATCGTTGCTATCGAGCGGGAAGCAGAACATATCTGCAGCGTCAACACTGACAATTATATGGGAGCCGTACAGGCAGCCACTCTCCTGATTCGGAATCAGTGTGAAATCCTCATTCACATCAATGTTCCGGTTCCTAAGCAGATTCCCGCTTACAATCGTATCCGTGGTTTTGAAGATACCTGCATCGAACACCATGTTCCTTATGAACTGATGCTGCAAGATCTTGGTTCCACTTATGAGACAACTTACGAAGCAATCAAAAAAGTCTTTGTCAAAATTGACAATGCTTATCCAGGAAAGAAAAAAGGTGTTTTTCTCGCCAATGATACCTATGCAAATATTTTTCTAAACCTAGTTTTTCAAAAATATGGAACATTACCAGAAGAGTATCAGATCATGGGATTTGACAATTCCCCTATTGCAAACGAGGCAATCATCCCTATTTCCACTATCGGACAACAGATCGATCAAATTTCTAAAACAGCTATGGAACTTCTGATTCTCCAAATGAACGAAATGAAGAAAAGGCAGCCCGTTCCTTTAAGCGAACCGATTCATAAGCAGATTACTCCTGTTTTGATCCGCCGGAATACTACGGATTAAATACGGTCAAAAAATCTCCTTTGCACAGAAAAGAAAACAATCAAAAAGGAAACTGTAATACTATTTTTCTTAGTACAACAGTTCCTTTTATTTCGGAGTATTTTACCTGCATCAAAGCATTTCTTCTGCCTATTTCATCACAATGAAATCTTCTTTAATCTCAATCTTTCTCTCCTTAAGCAGCCTTCCCACTGCTCTTTTGAATGCATTTTTGCTCATGCCGAGTTCCTTTTTAATCTTTTCTGCGTCTGCTTTATCGTTAAATGGCAGCTTCCATCGCATTTTTCATGATACCAAGCACATACTCTGCATCTTTATCCATCTGCGCTGGAATTTTCTCGCGGATGCTTAAATCCAGCTTTCCGTCTTCTTTGACCGCAGTAACTCTTCCAGTCACCTCTGTTCCGACACGGAAATTTTTAAAAACTTCTTTTCTTGGGATCAGCGCAGAATATTTATTATCTACGGCAACAAAGACTCCAAAGCGATCACTGGTGTCATAGACAATCCCATGTACCATATCATCTTTCTTATACGGAGAATCCGTGCGAAGAAGACCGTATACTTTCATTGTCGCACAAAGTCTCTGACTTTTGTCAATGTAAAGTGTTACAAGACATTTATCTCCTTTTTCCACTTTTGCTGTCTGTTCTTTAAATGGAAGGAACAGATCCTTTTCCAGTCCCCACGACAGAAATGCCCCGAATTTTCCTACATCTGCAACTTCGAGCACTGCCAATTCTCCGACTTTCAATTCCGGCTCATTGGTCGTGGCGATCAGACGGTCGCTGGAATCCTTATACAGAAAGACCTCAATCGGATCTCCCACTTCAATATCCTCCGGCACCTGCTTTTTCGGAAGGAGCACTCTTTCTTCATCACTTCCCAAATACACTCCAAAATCCACGATTTTTACTACTGTCAATACTTGTTTTTTCCCTAACTGCATCCTAATTTTCTCCTCTTACTTGCACGATCGCATATGGTCTTTCCTTTTCATCTCCAAGCACGATCGTTGTGTTGTCTTGTTCCTCTATCATAGACGGATAAATCATATCTCCGTACACTGCTGATTTTTTGTACTCAACCTCAGTTCCCTGATCTTAGACGGCGTTCCCATCTCTTCCCAGACATCCAATGCCATCTGCACATACTGGCTATTGTTCACATGGTGATTCGTATCGATCTGATGTCTTCTCACTGGAAATGGCTCACCCTGCTTTCGTTCTTTTGGCAGAGGGATCTTTCTTCCTGCATATTCCATCGGAAGCGGTTCCTCTGTTCCATACCCTGCAATTTCCTGAGGCTGTGGTCTTACCGGACGCCCTTTTTTCAGATCCATGAATACCCATATGGAATAGGCATAGGCGATTTTACTCCCTTTTGCATCGGTCATCACAAAATTTCTTGTCCCATACAATCCGTCAAATCCGGTCGCGAACGTCTCTACTGTAACTTCCTCACCAAGTTTTGGCCGACGCTCGATCACAATCTGCCAGAAAGACAATACCCATGCTTTCTGATGCTCCTCCATATATTCACATCCGACTCCAAGTTCTTCTGACTGAAAGGTACTGCAGTCTTGAAATAATTGACAAGATTGGGAATGGTCAGTTTCCTTTCCCCATCGACTTCGCTGTATCTGATCCGTTGTTTCCATTGATATTTCATTTCTCTGCGCCTCTTTTACTTTTCTTTCTCATTGATAAAACTTGTCTCCACGGTGATCACACACTGGTATCTGGAATCCCTCTCCCGGATGCATCTGACAAATAAGTCATGCAGCTCCCTCTGCTTTGCCTGATCATATTCATGTGGCACTACCATATCAAGATCAGATTGATCTGTCTTTGCCGTCTACCATTCGGAAATCATGGATACTTGCATCTGCATCCAGCGACTGAAGCACTTCTTCTGCCATCTTTCTCGCTGCAAGTACTGTCTCATCTTTCGTCTCAACGGGATCCATATGAATGACAAGAAAAATGCCAAGCTGCTTGAGCGCATCCCGCTCAATCCGGTCGATCACCTCGTGTGACGTCTCAATGTCTGTGTCGTTAGGAACCTCTGCATGGATGGATGCCATACTTTTCCCAGGTCCGTAATTATGTACGATCAAATCATGGCTCCCTACAATCCCATCATACTGCTCTACAAATTTTGTGATCTGTACATAGACTTCCGGGGAAACCGCTTCTCCGATCAATGGCTCCAGTGTGTCTTTTGCAATGCTGATTCCTGCCCACATCACGACAAGTGACACTCCCAGTCCTACAAATCCATCGATATTAATTCCCGTCACTCCAAAAACAATCAATGAAAGAATCGTCGCTGAAGTTGTGATCACATCTCCGATCGAGTCGGCCGCTGTCGCCAGCATCACCTGGGAATGGATTCGTTTTCCTAATTTCTTATTGAACATTCCAAGCCACAGCTTGATTCCGACAGAAAGCAATAATATTATAACAGAAATCAACTGAAAGTGCATCTCCTGCGGATGCATGATTTTCTGAATCGCATCTTTCAAAAAAGTAAAACCGACCTCAATGACAAGGAAAGATACTACCAGTGCAGAAATATACTCGATTCTTCCATGCCCAAACGGGTGATCTTTATCTGCGGGCTTACTTGCAATCCGAACTCCTACAAAGCTTATGATAGAAGATCCCGCATCTGACAGGTTGTTAAATGCATCTGCCATAACCGAAATACTTCGCAGAACAAACCCGATACTTATTTTTATCAAGAATAATAACACATTACAAAAGATGCCGAACGACACTCGCCAGCATCCCATATCTTGTCCGGACTACGTTGTTTCCTGTCTCTTCATATTCTTTTACAAATCGTTTTACTAACCAATCGGTCATAAAATCCCTCTCTTCTTTTGCTGTTTTCTATTTGTCATCTTTCTCCGGGAAAAAGAACCATCTCACTTTTACTTTTGCATCAGAAGTTACCAGATCATACTCTTCCTCCGTCAACACTTCCTGAAGCTCTTTCTTTCCATCTTCCGGGACGACTGCATGAACTGCATCAATAAAACAGAGATTGGGATATAGGACACACCACCAGTTATGCCCTTTCGCCTCTCCAATCTCAATGCGAAGCGCTTCATATTCCCCTGCCGGAAATGTGACGTCCCCATAAGTTTTCTGCGGGAAATAACTTGTAGTCAGTTCTAGGTGAACCGGATAGTCATAGGACTCCCCACAGATTACTGCCTGAGCAATATCCCCCAGCTCTCCGAGATGCTCCCCAACCCACTCTCTTGTCTGTGCAAGATCGGTATGCTGCGGCATTTTATATTGCATATAGGCAAGAACCGCTTCCTTGACCTTCATCTTCAATGCCTGATCTTTTTCGCTGTCACTATTTGCCAGCACATGGAACCGCAAAACCTCTCCCGCCATATGTTCCTGAAGATTGGACAACTTCTCCTTTGCTGCCGCATGCATCCTGGTTGTCACCACCCCGGTCAATACCCCTGCGATCAATACTGCAAGTATGAAAATCCTGTACTTCGCTTTTTTTGTGATCCCCGGCACAACTGTCTTTTCTGTTTCTGCTGCTTGTTCTCTCCCACTCATCACTATGTACCTCCCTTTTTGATATAAGGAGTATGTACCGATGAGCAGTTTTTATTCATTATTCCTATTCTTTTTTCGAGCGGATCGTATGCAGCACAGATTCTACCTGATTCTCAATATGGCGACATACAATCTTTGCAGCTTCTTCCTTGTTGCGCTTTTCAATATTTTCTATAATCTGATCATGCTCTTCTAACAATTTCACATGGGATTCGTCCTTTTTCAAATATTCCACGCGGAAACGGTACATCTGCTCCCGGAGATTATTCAACAGTTGGATCAGACGCTGGTTGTCGGTCGCCATATAGATCACATCATGAAATTTCACATCGGCTTCCGCATATTTTGTCACGTCTTTGCTCTTTAATGTCACTTCAAACTCCTTCGCGGCTGCTTTCAACTCCTCAATCTGCTGTGCAGTCATCTTCTCACAGGCAATCTCTACGGCGAGCTCTTCTAACGCACGTCTGACTTCCAACACATCCTTTAAGCTTTTCTCTGTGATCTCGGCCACTTCCGCCCCTTTTCTTGGAATCATGAGCACAAGTCCCTCCAGCTCCAGCTTGCGGATCGCCTCCCGAATCGGAGTGCGGCTGACTCCCAGCTTATTGGCAAGCTGTATCTCCATCAGGCGCTCTCCCGGTTTTAATTCTCCGCGCAGAATTGCCTGCCGCAGTGTATTGAATACAACATCTCTCAATGGTAAATACTCGTCCATGCTTACTTGAAATTTTGGTTCCATGCTCTTATTTCCTCCTTGCATTGTGTATATTCGTAATATACACCTGCTTTGCCAGTTCTCTGTCTCTGATTGCTTTCTGTGCTCGCGCGCCATTCTGCGGTCTCGGAACAGACCAAATACCGTCGGCCCACTTCCGCTCATCATCGCGTTCAAAGCCCCGTGCGCTTTCATCACATTTTTAATCTCTTCGATCACCGGATATTCCCCGATCGTCACTCTCTCCAGCACATTGCCCATCGAGCTGCCACCTTTCCAGGCTCTGCTCCGAAAGTCCCTGCAGGATCCCATCAATATCCGGATGATCTGTAATCTCCCCCGAATCTAATTTTTCATACACCATCTTCGTGGATACACTGATCGGCGGTTTCGCAATCAGCACATAACAGTTCGGCATCTGCGGCAGTCTTGTCAATTCTTCCCCGATTCCCTCTGCCAGCACTGTCCTCTCATCAGACAGTACGGTACATCTGCTCCAAGCTTGACCCCTCTGTCCATCAATTCCTGCTCAGAGAGTCCTAAGGCAAACATCTTGTTCATTCCAAACAGAACTGCCGCCGCATTGGAACTTCCACCTGCCAGACCTGCCGCTACCGGTATATCTTATCAAGTGTGATCGACACTCCGTCCTGAATATCAAATTCATCGATCAGAAGCTTTGCCGCCTTGTACGCAATATTATTTTCATTGACCGGAAGATAGAACAAATTCGTCTGAATCCGTATGCCCGGTTCCTCCGTTCGTCTCAGTGTCACATCATCATACAGATAGATGGTCTGCATAACCATCCTGACGTCGTGATAACCATTCTCTCTTCTTCCGAGTACATCTAGTCCCAGGTTAATTTTCGCCAGAGATTTTAACTTTAAGTATCTCATCTTCCTACCCCTTTCGACCACAACACACGGATTTCTTCTATCAGAACCTCTACATCCGATAGAAGAAATCGTGTATCTTGTATACATTATTCTTATAGTATACTCATGTTTTCTTTAAAAATCAATATCTTATCCCCCGGTTTCACCTGATCTTCCGTCAGCCCATTGACTGCACAGATCCCGTCAATTGTGGTACAGTACCGCTTTGCCAGTGTCCACAGTTCCTCTCCTTCTTTTACGATATAACCGACGATTCCCGGACGGCGCTCCAGTTCCTCTGTCTGATATGGCTCCATCGTAATGTTGTCAATGACCTCTGTCTGCACCGGCTGTCTGATAAAACTGCAAAATGCCAGAACTGCCTTCACCTCAATCTCTCCACTTCCCGCCATGGAAATAGAAAGCTGTTCAATATTATTTGAAATATCATACTGTGTCTTCTCATTCATTCCTTCTGCCTCTAACAGATAGGAAAACGGCACCATGCCCTGCCACGTTGCAAATGGCACCTCATCATTTGCTTTCACATATAAAAAGGAGACATGGAGGATTCCTTCCATTTGAATTCCGTTTTCCGTCACTTCTGTGTGCTCTACCTGAATGTCTCCATTACTATGACAGATTTGAAGGATTTCTTCTTTTAACTCCGGAAGCGCAAGTTGCTCTGTCACTTTGCATTTTGAATGATTCTGAAGCAACAATGTCTCATAAGCTGCTTCCTTCTTTTCCAGATTACATTTTTCTTTCAGAGAATATGCATCCTCAAGAATCTCCAATTCTTCTTCCTGATAGATCGTGATCTTCAGATCCAGTGTCGCCTCAACGCCCAGTACCCTCATTTCTCCATCTTCATCCATGCGGATGTCCACAAGAGTATCCTCCAGATTCGCATAGAGATGATGATACATCTGTGCCTCTGCTCCGGAACATTCCACCGTTCCCTCATAGGGAACAGTCTGTTCTATCCAGTCTTCTTTCTGTTCCTCCGACAGATATAAGCAAAAAACAAGCAGTTCTCCTTTGACGACAAGCTGATCGTCAATCAGCTTCGAATCCAGCTTCCGGTTTACAATATCTGTCCAAAGAATCGTCCCAATATTCTCCTTTGTGCCCGGCAATGTAATCTCTTCCTTGATCCGGTAAGTATCTTTCTTCCGGTGTGCAGTTCCAGCACTTTCGCAGTCCGCTTTTTCTGGAAAATTTCCTCCTCCTCTTCAATTCCGGTTGTTGTCTCCTCTTCCCGGAGCACTTCCCGGCAAATCTGAAGCTCTACCATCGCTTTCAAATTCATTTTCCGGGAATGGATCAGCGTCGGCACAAACTCTACTCGGTAATCCCCTACACTGTATGTAACCTGTGCTTCCCCTTCTTCGATGTAGACCATCTCTTCAAACGGAAGTCTTCCTTCCACTGCCGACAGTTTTGGTTCCACCTCATCAGTCACATTACAACACCTGAAAATATAGTTTTCCGGATACTCTGAGATAATTTTCCATCCGTTCTATCCCTTCGACCTTGACATGCCCCTCCCCCTGTACAACACGGAGTACATCATTTTTTGCATCGGGTACATTGTAATCGTCATCTACAAAAAACTGATGGATCATCCGCTTTCCAATCTGACTGCAATGTACATTTTTCTTTCTTAACTCCATAAAACATCCTCCTACTCAAATATAATATTTTTATCAATCCATTCCATTTTCACAACAACATACGGATATGTCTGTTTTTCCGTGATTTTCTCTTCCTTGGACGGCCCTAAAAGCTCCGTCTGTATATAGACTGCATTTTCTGTCTCGTACAATGCTTTCACTTTTATACTGTAACCGCTTGTCGGTCTTGTTCCATACCCCACTGCAAGGTACAGTTCTCCCTGATCTGCATAAGAAAGTTGAAATCCTTCTTCCTTTCGCTCTGCAATCATTTCCTCTAATTCTTCCGGAATGTCCTGCTTCTCTGTCACCGTAAATTCTATGTCCCGAAGTTTCCCGGTCCGCTCTGTCTTCTCCACACAGCCGCCCACCGTCAACATCAGACAGGCAATAAGAAGAAGAACTATTTTCCTGCCAATATACTTTTTCACCTGGAAACAATCACTTCCGCTCCTGCATGATTCTCTCTACATCTTATTATCTTTCTTGTCTTTTCATTCCCTCTCTAGTATAATATTTTCAATAAATCAAAATAATGAAGGAGACTTTAACTATGCTGCGTTTTACATTTTTAGTGATATTTTTAATATCCTTTTTAATTCTTTCCATCCCAGTATTGCTTGTAGAAGCCATCATCGGGAAGTTCAACCGGAAGGCAAAAGATTACAGCTGTCTTCGCATTGTCCAGTGGGGATTTCGTTGTATTTTATGGATCACCGGAGTAGAAACGACCGTGATCGGCGAGGAACAAGTACCAGATGAACCGGTCTTATTTGTCGGGAACCACAGAAGTTATTTTGACATTCTGCTTACTTACTCCCGCTGCAAGCGTCTAACCGGCTATGTGGCTAAAAAGGAGATGGAACGCTTCCCGCTTTTGAACAACTGGATGCGTAATCTCTACTGCCTGTTCCTCGACCGAGATAATTTAAAAGAAGGACTCAAGACAATTCTAACCGGGATCGATTATATCAAGCAGGGAATTTCCATCTGTATTTTCCCGGAAGGGACAAGAAATACCGGCGAGGAATTAAGTATGCTCCCGTTTAAAGACGGCGCACTCAAGATCGCCGACAAGACCGGATGTGCAATCGTTCCGATCTCGATGAACAATACTGCCGAAATTCGAAAACCATCTGCCAAAGAAAGGTACAAAGGATTTCCGAAAATCCGGAAGACGCATGTGATTATTGAGTATGGCAAGCCAATCTATCCACACACACTTGATCGGGAAGAACGCAAGCACCTTGGTGCCTACTGCCAGAATATCATTCAGGAAACTATCAATAAAAACGCTGCACTGCTCGAAAGCGTGCACGAAAGGGGCTAAGAACCATGACAACACAAAATTTAACATTATTGACCGATTTTTATGAACTGACGATGATGCAGGGATATTTTCACAGCAAAGAGGAAAATACTCCTGTCGTCTTTGACATCTTTTTCCGCAGTAATCCATCCGGCGGCGGGTATTCCATCGCAGCAGGACTGGAACAGGTAATTGAATATATCAAAAATTTGAATTTTTCTTACGAAGATGTCGACTATCTTCGCAGCCTGAATCTATTTGATGAAACTTTTCTTCAGTATTTAAGCGGATTTCATTTCAGCGGAAGTATCTATGCGATCCCGGAAGGAACTGTGATCTTCCCTAGAGAACCACTCCTGAAGGTGATTGCTCCGGTGATGGAAGCGCAGCTTGTGGAGACTGCACTGTTAAACATTATCAATCACCAGTCACTGATCGCCACAAAAGCTTCCCGCGTCGTCTATGCCGCTGACGGAGACGGTGTGATGGAATTTGGACTTCGCCGGGCACAAGGACCGGATGCCGGACTCTACGGCGCAAGAGCCGCCATGATCGGCGGATGTATCGGTACTTCCAACGTGCTTGCCGGACGAATGTTTGATGTACCGGTAAAAGGAACCCATGCACACAGCTGGATCATGAGTTTCCCGGATGAGTACACTGCTTTTAAAACTTATGCCAAGCTATACCCTTCCGCATGCTGCCTGCTTGTGGATACTTACGACACCTTAAAATCCGGTGTTCCAAATGCGATCCGTGTCTTCCGGGAAATGCGCGAAGAAGGAATCGAACTGAAAAATTATGGGATTCGTCTGGACAGCGGTGACCTTGCTTATTTATCAAAAAAGGCAAGAAAGATGTTAGATGCCGCTGGCTTCTCGGATGCATTATCTCAGCCTCCAATGACCTTGATGAATATCTCATTCTCGACTTGAAGAATCAAGGTGCCGCAATCACTTCCTGGGGGGTCGCACGAGCATGATCACCTCCAAAGACTGCCCGGCATTCGGCGGTGTCTACAAACTCGCTGCCATTCAGAATGCCGACGGTGAATTTGTTCCGAAGATCAAACTCTCAGAAAACACGGAAAAGATTACGAACCGGGAAATAAAACTGTTCACAGAATCTACGACAAAGAAACCGGAAAACTTCTTGCTGACCTGATCTGTTTTGTCGATGAAGTCTTCGACGAAGTAAGGATCTTCTACTCTTTGATCCAGTAGAAACCTGGAAGAAGACAAAACTAAAAGGCGGCACTTACACAATGCGCGAACTGTTAAAACCAGTCTTCTTAAATGGGAACTGTGTCTACCAGTCACCGACCGTCATGGAAATCGCTGCTTACTGCCGCAAAGAGAAAGAAACACTCTGGGATGAAGTGACACGTCTGTTCAATCCGCATAAAGTGTATATTGACCTCTCAAAGAAATTGTATGATGTCAAAAAAGAACTGTTAGATCAGATGAGTATTCAAGAATAGGAGAAACTGATTATGGAACATATGTCATTACAGGAAATTACAACAGCCTGTGGCGGAACCTATTACGGGGAACCGTCACTGCTTACAAGAGAAGTATCCGGTGTCGCCATCGACAGCCGGAAAGCCGGAAAGGATTTTTTATTTGTCCCGATCAAAGGAGCCAGAGTAGATGGACATTCTTTCATTCCACAGGTGATGGAACAAGGGGCACTCTGCACACTCTCCGAGCACCCGCTTTCTGACAGTTCCCCATATATCCTTGTGAGTTCCTGCGCCCAGGCGCTCAAAGATATTGCCGAACATTATCGCAGGGCACTCAGAATTAAAGTAGTCGGGATCAGTGGAAGTGTCGGAAAGACAAGTACGAAAGAAATGATCGCTTCCATTTTGGAACAGAAATATTCCGTTTTAAAAACTGCCGGCAACTTCAACAATGAAATCGGTCTCCCACTGACCGTTTTCCAGATTCAAAAAGAACATGAGGTTGCTGTTCTTGAGATGGGCATCAGCGACTTTCAGGAAATGAACCGCCTAGCCAAAATTGCACAGCCAGACATCTGTGTGTTGACCAATATCGGACAATGTCATCTGGAAAATTTAGGAGACCGCGACGGTGTGCGGAAAGCGAAGACAGAGATGTTCGCCCACAGACGTCCGGGCGCTTCAATCATCCTGAACGGAGATGATGACAAACTGTCTGAAATTGCAACAGTGCATGCCACTTCTTTCTCCAAACAAGACGGTACAACTGTCGTTCCTTATTCTGATTCGACTCACGATGAGACTTCTGCCGCATCCGCTGTCGGCAAATCCGGGGATACGACTCCTATCTTCTTTGGAAAAGATCCGCACAATGCTTTCTATGCCGATGAAATTCAAAGTCTCGGACTCAAAGGAACTTCCTGTAAGATTCACACTCCAGCAGGTGATGTTACAGTGATCATTTCCATCCCAGGTGCACACATGGTATACAACGCCCTTGCCGGAACCGCAGTCGGCATTGAACTTGGACTGACACTCGATGAGATCAAGACCGGAATCGAAGCATTACAGCCAGTTGCCGGAAGAAACCACATGATTGAGACAGAACATCTGACAATCCTTGATGACTGCTACAATGCAAATCCAGTTTCCATGAAGGCCTCCCTGGATGTCCTCTCCACTGCACTTACAAGAAAGGTTGCAATTCTCGGAGATATGTTTGAACTTGGAACGAAGGAACTTCTCCTTCACAGAGAAGTTGGTAACTATGCAGCCGAAAAGAAACTGGATCTCCTCTGCTGCATTGGGACATTATCCAAAGCAATGGCAGATGGTGCATCCGAATTTTCTGCACAAAACGATACAAAAATTTGCTATTTTGAGACAAAAAACGACTTTTTAAATGCTGTTTCTTCTATTATAAAGGAGCACGATACAATTCTTGTAAAAGCTTCCCATGGAATGGCTTTTGAAGAGATCGTCCACGCCCTCTGTCACTTAACATTTTAAAAAACACTCAGGAGAATTGACATGAATTATGAAGTATTAGTTCTTGATCTTGACGGTACACTCACCAACTCTGAAAAAAAGATTACAGAACCAACAAAAGAAGCGCTGCTTGACATTCAGCAAAAAGGAAAGATTGTCGTGCTTGCATCGGCCGGCCGACCCCCGCATCTTGCCGCTTGCCCACGAATTGGAATTAGAAAAATATGGGGGATATGTTCTTTCTTTTAATGGCGCAAAGATCATCAACTGCAGTACCGGAGAAGTCTTATACAATAAGACGATTCCTTCTGAAGTGATACGCCCTGCCTATGAACTGGCAAAAGATTATGATGTGGATATTCTTGCATATTCCGATGATGCGATCATCTCCGGAATCTGCCCGAATTCCTATACAGAATTGGAAGCCCGAATCAACAGTCTTCCGATCTGCCGTGTAGAAAATTTCCCTGCATATATAAATTTTCCTACAAACAAACTGTTGATCTCAGGTGAAGAGTCGCTCACTGCCGAACTGGAAATCAAATTGAACTCCCATTTCCGCAAGCTACTCAATATTTACCGCTCAGAGCCTTTCTTTCTGGAAATCATGCCACAAAATATTGATAAAGCATATACCCTCCAGAAATTATTATCTGCAATCGGCCTGACCGCAGACCAAATGATCTGCTGCGGCGATGGTTATAATGATATTACCATGCTGGAAAGCGCCGGACTCGGTGTTGCCATGGCAAATGCCCAGCCGCTTGTCCGTGAAAAAGCAGATTATATTACAAAGTCCAATGACGAAGACGGTGTTCTGTTCGTCATTGATCAATTTCTCAGATAGAAGCTTTCCACTTCATTTTGCCGGCTGTTCCCTTTCGGGAGCAGCTTTTCATTTTGTCCTTCTTTCAAACAAATTTTCTCCTCGTATTTTTTAGAAGCCGGCAACTTTTCCAAACGTCTCTTTCATCGACTCATACAAATGATCTTCTTCTCCAATACATTTATTCCGAAAATCCATCAGTTCGCACATAATCTTGATAAAAAATGTATTGACTTCTTTCTCATATGTATTTTGTTTTTCCCGGTCTTTTTCCGGCAGATTTGCTTTCTTTTCTTCTCTTTGTTCTTCTGATACCCTAGCATAAAGTGTGTGAAGTAAATTTCCATTTGTCACATTGACTACTGACAGATATTTCTCTACCAGCGCCAAGTCTCCATAAGTAACCGCGTTGGAAAAAGCATAACGAATAGACTTTTCTACCCTGCAATAATTTGTCTTATTCATACGCGCTACCTTTTCGTATACAATCATCATCTTCGCATTTCTCCATGCCTCGTCTTCTTCAAATAGTTCCATGATGTCCAAAATATACTTGAATCCTTTCAAATTCGCTGGTATCCCAATCTCCATTAAAATTTCCTGTACCCGTTCTCTCATCACTCTACTCCTTTCGACAAACTGGTAAATCCTTAGAAAGCACCTGCCCTTTACCCTATCGTATTTGTCTAAAATAGTCAATCTTTTTGTTGACTTTAAAAGAATCTTGTAATATTATGGGTTTGTTTAACAAAATCATATATGTCTTTTTGACTATCTTTTTATATCTTCTTAAATGTCCGCAAAGCCTTATTTTATAGGCTCTACGGGCATTTTGCTTTTGTGGTAAACCTCACATATCTAGGTCTATCTTCTTATA
>ENA-OQAA01000907-OQAA01000907.1-human-gut-metagenome-genome-assembly--contig:-NODE-907-length-17691-cov-2.365577_pt1 | contig 17691 bp, 20 predicted proteins | sample MGYA00242489_ERZ504515 | MGnify/ENA primary metagenome ERZ504515 (study PRJEB26092, sample SAMD00036237) | human gut metagenome | host: Homo sapiens | study: EMG produced TPA metagenomics assembly of... | reverse complement strand
AAATAACGTTTGTCCTTGATGCAAGGTAGCTTGAAAAAAGGAAATGTGGCTTCCCGTATTGAATGACAATGGAAGGTGATCGGTTGTATCGCACGTTCGGGTCAGCCGCTCTTTACCGAAGAAATACTATCATCCGATCGTGCGTATCGCCGTTGTTTATAATGGTATGTTATATCTGGTGAGACGAAGTAAGGATGAGTTTGTCTCTCCGGATACGATGGATTATCCGTTCCATAATTACGTGCTCTTCCGACATAGTATAGATAGCACGGTCAAAGAGACTCTCGGAAGTTTGGCGCAAGATAAATCAATTGCTCCACGCTTCCTGATCCGTTATACATTTGAGAACGAGAAGGTGAAACATTTGGTATCTCTCTATGTTATTTGTTTACGTACGGAAGAGCAATTAAATCAAATGTAAGCGCCGTAGCGGAAAGCTTTGGACAGCGAAACAAATCGAGGAGAACTTGAGCTCCGGGGTGTTTAGCGAATATTTTGAGAAAGAGTTCGCTTATTTGCAAAATACGATTCTTTTCGCCGAGAGTTTCTGTTGCGGTAACTAATCATCTTATAATGCCCGATTCCCTAGCTCTATAACTTCCAAATCTTTGATATCCTTTCCCGCAATAACGAAACGTAATAAGGTACGTACTTGATGAAAGCCACTTTTTCCAGCCGCTCCCGGATTCATATGCAGACACTTCAAGCTTCGATCGATACTACTTTCAGGATATGCGAATGTCCGGAGATGAATAGATTTGGCCGTGTATCGTATAATTCTTTGCGGATCTCGGGATTGTAGCGGCCCGGATAACCTCCGATATGAGTCATCATAACGTTCACGTCTTCTACCTTGAAATGAGCTACTTTAGGATATTGCAGGCGAATGGCTTGTCCGTCTATATTTCCGTATACGGCCCTGAAAGGTTTCAATGCCTCGAATTTCGCGGCCAAAAGATCGGAGCCTATATCGCCCGCATGCCAGATTTCATCGCAATCTTTAAAATATTCGGCGTACTTATCATCCCAGTACGCATGGGTGTCTGAAAGCAATCCAACTTTAATCATAACAATTTCTTTTATTGCTCGAAAGTATCTATATTTACACGCCTAAGATAAGAATATTATGGAGAATTCATATCAATATTTTAAACGGGACTTAAGCTGGTTGTCGTTTAACTACCGTGTCTTGCTGGAAGCGGAAGATGATACGCTGCCTATTTATGAGCGTATTAAGTTCCTTTCTATCTATTCCTCGAATCTGGAAGAATTTTATGAGATCCGGGTTGCGGAACACCGGGGGTAATCATGAAAAAGAATTATTCGGAGGAGAGCGCAGCGAGGCGGAAGAGACCTTGGCGGCTATCACCCGGGAGGTTAACCGCCAGCAACGGGACTATTACCGTATTTTCTCGGAGAAGATATTGCCGGAATTGAATCGCCAGAATGTTTACTTATACCAGAATGAGAAGCCGGAACCTTTCCATGAAGAGTTTGTCCATAATTTCTTTAATGAGGAGGTTTCCCATTCCTGTCGCCGGTCATGATTCAAGCCGGTGATATACGTACGTTCATCCGGGATCGTCGGCTTTACCTTGTGATCCGTATGATTAAGCGGAGCAAGCGGATGAATGAGCCGGGCTTCGTACCCGAGTATCATTATGCGTTGATGAAGATTCCTTATGCGAAAGTTCCCCGTTTTATCGAGTTGCCTCAGCATGACGGGAAATATTATATCATGTTTATCGACGACATTATCCGTGCGAATTTACAGAATGTTTTTCCCGGTTATATTATTGATGGCTGTTACAGCATCAAGATTTCCCGGGATGCGGATATTTATTTGGATGATGAGAGCCGGGCGAATATCGTGGAGAATATCCGTAAGAAGGTGAAGAAGCGCAAGATCGGAGCTTGAGCCGTTTTATGTATGATCAAGCGATGCCGGGTGATTTTCTGGCTTTTGTTTGCGATGCCTTTGGTATTACGTCGGAGGACTTGGTGTTAGGTGGACGATATAATAATTTGCAGGACTTGATGAAATTGCCGAATCCGGCAGGAAGCATTTGGAGCAGCAGCCACCGGTGCCTATGCGTGTGCCTTTCTTGATGAGATGGGTCGGTATTCAAGGCCGTGAAGAAGCGGGATATTCTTATTGCATTTCCCTTATGAGTCGTTTGATTATTTGATCCGCTTTTTGATGGAGGCGGCCTTTGATCCGAAGGTGGATGAGATCAAGATTACCCAGTATCGAGTGGCAGAGAATTCGGCCGTGATTAATACGCTGGTCAGCGCTGCCCAGAATGGTAAGAAAGTGACGGTATTTGTGGAATTGAAAGCCGTTTCGACGAGGAGAATAATATGAGTACGGCAGAGCGTATGGAGCAGGCCGGTATTCGTATCATTTATAGTATTCCGGGCTTGAAAGTACATGCGAAGGTTGCGGTCATTCTTCGGAAGGATACGTCCGAGGGACTTAAACGGCGTGATTTCGCCTATTTGAGTACTGGTAATTTCAATGAGAAGACGGCCAAGATCTATTCGGATATGGCGTTATTGACTTCGAATACGGAGATTATTACGGATATCAATAAAGTATTCGCTGTTTTGGAAGGGCGTATGAAAGAACCTACTTTCCGCCATTTGTTGGTGGCCCGTTTCAATATGGTCTCGGAATTGACTGGTAGGATTCGGCGGGAGATCGAGCATGTGCGGGAAGGCCGAAAGGACGGATCATATTAAAGATGAACGGACTGCATGACCAGAATATGATCAATGAATTGTATAACGCAAGCGAGAACGGGGTGGAAATCGACCTGATTGTCCGGGGGATTTGTTGCCTGGTACCGAACCAACCTTATAGCGCTAACATCCGGGTTACTCGTATCGTGGATATGTTTTTGGAGCATTCCCGGGTTTGGTATTTTCTGAATGATGGTCAGGAGGATCTTTTCCTTACCTCGGCTGATTGGATGCGTCGGAATTTGAACCGACGGATCGAGACGGCTTTCCCGATCCTTGATCCGGATCTGAAGAGGGAGATAATCGATATCTTGAATATCCAGCTAAGTGACAACGTGAAAGCTTGTTATTTGGATGGCGAGTTACGTAATAATTTTAAGTGTGATGATAATCCGGTAAAAGTGCGTTCGCAATTGGCTATCTATGATTATCTGAGAAATAAATCCATACGGTAACCGGGATGGGGGAGTTTTGGGGATTTGTTGATTGGGGGGCTGGTTGCTTAGCCTTGATCGTGGCGGTGGTATTTAGCTTTTTGTTGGGAGTACGTACGGGACGTATCCGGGAGAGAAATGAATCTGTCCGTTCTCGCATTCGGCAGAATAAAGCGAATATGTATCGCTATAAACAACAATTAGCCTCCTATCAAGAGCAAGTCGTACGCTTGGAGCGGGAACGGGATTCTCTGGTCATCCGCTCGGAGCTTATGACCGGATCGAGACGGAGCTGACGGCCTATCGCCAGAAGATGGAGCAGTTGGAGAGAGAGATCCTTGTTCTTTCCGGCGATAATAACTTATTGGACAATGCTACCGGAAAGTAGATGTGGATGTACCTAAGCTTTTATGTGCCTTAAAGATGATCCTCTCCATGTGAATCCAAGTAAAGAGGAATGGGCTGAGATTATTGGTATGACCGATCTTCTGTTTAATAACTTCTTAACCGATCTGAGAAATAAATACAGTATTACCCGCCATGAGCAGGAAATATGTTGCTTGATCAAATGGAATTTCTCCCGAAAGGAGCAACTAGCCGTGTTTAATAATACTCCGGATGCGTTAACCAAATCGAAAGGCCGTTTAAAAAAACGTCTAGGCTTGGATGAAAAGACGGATTTGGATGCCTATGTCCGTTTATTATAAAGCTTAAAGTTATTTTGTTTGTCGTGATTGTCCGGCAATATTATCCGTTTATCTCCCATTGCGTGGTTTATATGTTTGATTATTAGTTGTTTGATGTTCGCTTGTTTTGTCCGGTACCATTTCTTTCCTCTTTACGATCCTTCCTGTACTTTTGCGGTGTGTGATTTAATTTTTAAGAACGAATAATCAGGAATGCTATGAGAACACAAACTGTACTACTATGGATCTGCCTTAGCCTAGTGGTGGGGCTTTCCGCTTGTGATTGGACTTCGTCCTCTCCGGTGGCCTCGCTACGGCGGGCTACCGGATGGCCTTTCGAGGTGGTGGTTGTAATGGATCGAGACGCATGGAATGGTGAGGTGGGGGAGTTGCTGCAAGAACAATTGCGAGCGCCGATTCCTGCTTTGCCTCAAGCGGAAGCATCTATGCGTGTCACCTATTCGGAGCCATCGGGCTTTTCCGGTTTATTACGATACGTACGAAATATCTTGATCGTATCCGTAGATCCTAACCGGTATACGAAAGCTGGAACAAGAGAGAGTCCCGATGAATGGGCCAGCGGTCAGAATGTTGTGACTCTGTATGCTCCGACTACCGCTGCTTTAACCGAGTTCCTTTTATTAAATGAAGGACGGTTGGTCAACCATTTCAATCGAGTGGAAAGGGAACGTTGGATAGTTGGACTTTCTAAGAGCCATAGCAGTTGGATCAATGAGAAGTTGAAGTCCCGTTTCGGTATTTCGCTGTTCGTGCCGGAAGATATGTCGGCCTATAAGGAAGAGACCGATTTCTTTTGGGGCTCGAATAACGCAAATCGGGGACGGACTGATATCTTGGTATATAGTTTTCCCTATACGGCTCAAGAGGCATTTACCGAAGATTATCTGGTCGCTATGCGTGATTCTGTTGTGAGGCGGAACGTACCGGGCTCTTTCCCGAATTCTTATATGAAGACTGAGAAGCGCTTCGAGCTTTCTTACGAGCCGATCACCTACCGTGGCGAATACCGCGGCGTATTGCGTGGTCTTTGGCGTATGGAAGGAGATAAGATGGGCGGCCCGTTCGTCAGCCATGCCCTGCTCGACAAGAAAAAAGGGCGGGTTATCGTAGCGGAAAGCTTTGTCTATGCCCCGGAATCAAAAAAGGCGAACTTGATCCGCCGGATGGAGGCCGCCTTGTTTACGTTGCGATTCGTGGATTAGGATTGATTCTCTCACGTATATAGGCGTAACCTCATGCGTATATACGCATCGGCCTACACGTACGTAAGTGTGGTCTTATACGTATATACGTGTGGCTTTATGCTATATAGTGGTCTTATCGTCCTAAAAATAGTTTGATTTCCTCCGGAATATATCCCGTCCGTATACGCCACTCTTGCGGATACAGGTTATTGGCCCGGTTGCCAAGGTTCTTTACAAAACCTAGCGGAAGTCTTTGGTAGCGTACCAACACATATCCTTTATCTATGCCGGAGGGTAAGACGAGCGCCTCTTTCTTTAAGAATTTAATAGCGTCTTCCCATTCCAGTTCCACGGATGGAAATGCGTTGGGAGTTAAGGCAGTACTTAAAGCCAGCTCTTGAGACGGGATAAAGTCTTTCCCTTTCGCTTCTCCTAGGCAAATACCGGCGGAAAGTACCCGTAAAGGCTTGGCATTGATGAGTGAAAATAGATCCGAATGGGCTTTGGGATACGCTCGAAGGAAACTGCCGTTCCATTCGAGAGAAAACGAAGTTTCATCCGAAAGGAACAGACGGGCCTCCTGTGGGATGGACGGAGCGGCTTTTCCTCGCTCTTTTTTCCCTTTGGACTTGACACGAATCTCCTCGATCTCGCCTTCCGCTTTCCGGAGGGCGGCGAGGAAAAAGCCTTCACCCCGTGTCTTATGCGGGAAGAAGCGGTAAACCGGATGTTCAAACCGGAGGGCGCCGGTGATCTGCCATTCCTCTTGGGTAGGGATAGGCAATGCCTCGGCTCCCAGCTCCTCTATTATATAATGTATGTTCTCCTCATCCTCTTCCGTATTATAGGTACATGTACTGTAGATCAAGATACCTCCGGGTTTCAAGGCGTTCCAGATATCATGGATGATGCGCCGCCCACGGGAGGCGCAAAGCCGTACGTTATCTACGCTCCATTCGCCTGTGCTATCCGTATCTTTCCGGAACATGCCCTCACCGGAACAAGGTACGTCGGTGACGATCACGTCGAACAGATGAGGCAATGCCTCGCCGATCTCCTCCGGGTCATTATTGATAACGATCGTGTCCGGGCGGCCCCATTTAGCGATATTCTCGGCCAATACATAACTCCGGCTGCGGATCACCTCATTGCTCACTAACAGGCTTCCATCCGGCAATAAGCTCGCCAGATGCGTGGACTTGCCACCCGGGGCGGCGCATAAATCCAAGCAACGTACCGGCTCTTTCACGTATGCCTTGATCGCTTGTTCCAGAAACATGGAAGACGCTTCCTGCACGTAATAGGCCCCCGCATGGAATAGAGGATCGAAGGTGAAAGACAACCGTTCCGGCAAATAAAAACCGCTTTCGCACCAAGCAACCGGAGCACCTGCTTTGGGAGCGGGAGTCCCTTTCATCGAGTTGATACGGATACTTACGGGAACATCAGCGTTTAACGCTGCCTCTAAACGATCGAACTCCTCGCCAAGTAAAGCCCGTGTACGGGTAATAAAATCAATAGGAAGTGCCATGATTATTCTGTTAGTTTGCGGCAAAAGTACTACTTTCGCGGAAAACAAACAGTATGCGAGCATCTCTTTTCCTTATACCAGTTACCTTGGGCGATACGGAACATCGCCGTGTTTTACCAGAGTACAACCGTGACGTGATCTTATCTATCCGGCATTTTATCGTGGAAAACGTGCGTACGGCACGCCGTTTCTTGAAAAAGGTGGAGCCGGGGATCGTGATCGATGACTTGACATTTTATGAGCTGAATAAACATACCTCACCGGAACAAGTAGCTGGTTTTCTGGCTCCTTTGGCGAAAGGCGAGAGCGTAGGCGTGATCTCGGAGGCGGGTTGTCCGGCGATCGCAGATCCGGGTGCTGACGTAGTGGCTATCGCCCAACGGAAGGATTATCCGGTGGTACCGTTGGTAGGGCCTTCGTCTATCTTGATGTCGGTGATGGGATCGGGCTTTAACGGACAGAGTTTCGCTTTTCACGGTTATCTGCCGATTGATGCTTCCGAGCGAACGAACACGATCAAGAAATTGGAGGGAAGAATTTATTCCGAGCATCAGACGCAATTGTTTATCGAGACTCCTTACCGGAATAATAAACTGGCCGAGGAGTTGATCCGTACGTGCCGTCCGTCTACGAAACTGTGTATCGCCTCGAATATAACCTGTGAGGATGAGTATATCCATACTCGCCCGGTCAAGGAATGGGCGGGTAAAGTTCCCGATCTGAGCAAGAAGCCTACTATTTTCCTAATCTATAAATAAGAGGATTGATATGAGTTATCAAGCGCACGAGACAGCGGTAATCGATGCCGGTTGTGAGATCGGGGAAGGAACCCATATCTGGCATTTTTCCCATATCATGACGGGATGCGTGATTGGCAGGGCGTGTAATATCGGCCAGAATGTAGTCGTATCGCCGGGCGTGGTCTTAGGAATAACGTGAAGGTACAGAACAATGTGTCTATTTATACGGGGGTGATTTGCGAGGATGATGTGTTCTTGGGGCCTAGTTGCGTGTTTACAAATGTAACCAATCCGCGTAGCGCTATCTCTCGGAAAGACCAGTATAAGGAGACGGTGATTGGCAAGGGAGCCTCGATTGGAGCTAATGCTACGATTATCTGTGGGCATACGGTCGGGCGGTATGCCATGATCGGTGCCGGGGCGGTGGTAACGAAGGATGTTCCGGCTTATGCGCTGGTCGTAGGAAATCCATCGCGCAGATCGGTTGGGTAAGCGAGTACGGCCATCGCCTTGTATTTGACTCCGAAGGATTCGCTACTTGTCCGGAAAGCGGCCAACGTTACAGCCTACACAATCACCAAGTTGTAGAGACGGGGCGTGCCCCGTCTCCCACAGACTGATAGTATCTTAAATTACTATTTTGCAGGGATGAGACGGGACACGCCCCGTCTCTACAATACAGACAATATTAATATTCTTATAAACATGAAAACATCTTTTTTCAAGCAAGGAATCTTAGCGATGGGGATAGCCTGCTGCATGCAGCTTTCCGCCGTAGAGAATCCTGTGGACTACGTGAATACGTTAGTCGGTACCCAATCCAAGTACGAATTATCTACCGGAAATACCTATCCGGCCACGGCCATGCCTTGGGGTATGAACTTCTGGACTCCCCAGACCGGCGAGATGGGGAACGGCTGGACCTACCGCTACGACGCGGATAAGATCCGGGGATTCAAGCAAACCCATCAACCGAGCCCGTGGATGAACGATTACGGGCAGTTCTCCATTATGCCTACTACCGAAGGCTTGGTCTTCGACGAGGAGAAACGGGCTAGCTGGTTCTCTCACAAAGGGGAAGTAGCTACACCTTATTATTATAGGGTCTATCTAGCCGATCATGACGTGACTACCGAGTTGGTTCCGACGGAACGTGCGGCTAAGTTCCGCTTTACATTCCCGGAAACCAAGAAAGCGTATATCGTCATCGACGCTTTCGATAAAGGCTCTTATATAAAGGTATTGCCTGCGGAACGTAAGATCATCGGTTATTCCACGAAGAACACGGGCGGTGTTCCCCGTAACTTCAAGAATTATTTCGTGATCCAATTCGATAAGCCATTCACGTTCTCCTCTACGGTTAAGAACGGGGCGATCCAGTTGGATGAGTCGGAGGTGAAGACAAACCATGCCGGCGCTATCATCGGTTTTGAGACAAAGGCCGGCGAGGTGGTGCATGCCAACGTGGCTTCTTCTTTCATCAGCACCGAGCAGGCCGAGTTGAACTTGCGTGAGGTGGAAGATACTGGTTTCGATCAGCTAGTGACCAAAGGTAAGGAAATCTGGAACCGGGAATTAGGTAAGATCGAGGTAGAGGATACGAACATCGATAACTTGCGTACTTTCTATTCTTGCTTGTATCGTTCCTTGCTTTTCCCTCGTAGCTTCTATGAGATCGACGCCAAAGGGCAAGTCATGCATTATAGCCCTTATAACGGTAAGGTCTTGCCGGGCTATATGTTTACCGATACCGGTTTCTGGGATACGTTCCGCTGTCTTTTCCCCTTCTTGAACCTGATGTATCCGGAGATGAACCAAAAGATGCAGGAAGGTTTGGTGAACGCTTATAAAGAGAGCGGTTTCTTGCCGGAATGGGCAAGTCCGGGCCATCGGGATTGTATGGTCGGCAATAACTCCGCTTCCGTGGTAGCTGACGCTTATATCAAAGGCTTGAGAGGATACGATATCGAGACGCTTTGGGAAGCTTTGAAGCATGACGCGAATAGCCAACTGCCGAGAACGGCTTCCGGTCGTGTCGCTTACGAGGAGTATAATAAACTGGGTTATGTACCGAATAATATCGGTATCGGACAAAATGTGGCTCGTACCTTGGAATATGCTTATAATGACTGGACGATTTATACCTTGGGCAAGAAACTAGGCAAGCCGGCAAGCGAGATCGATATCTTCAAGCAACGGGCTAACAACTATAAGAATGTGTACGACCCAAAATATAAGTTGATGGTCGGACGCTCTGATAAGGCGAGTTCAACCTTCTTTTAAAGGTACGGACTGGAGCCGTGATTTCTGCGAGGGTAATAGCTGGCATTGGAGTTTCTGTGTTTTCCACGACCCGCAAGTCTTATCGACTTAATGGGAGGAAAGAAGGAATTCAACCACATGATGGATTCCGTCTTCAAGATGCCTAGTCGTTTGGGTATGGATAGCCGCGGTATGATCCATGAGATGCGTGAGATGCAAGTAATGAATATGGGACAATACGCCCATGGCAACCAACCCATCCAGCATATGGTGTATCTATACAACTATTCCGGCGAGCTTGGAAAGCCAATACTGGGTGCGCGAGATCATGCACAAACTTTATACCGCTGAGGCGGATGGCTATTGCGGCGATGAGGATAACGGACAGACTTCCGCATGGTATGTGTTCTCTGCCTTAGGCTTCTATACCGTATGTCCGGGTACCGACCAATATGTATTAGGTACCCCTTTGTTCAAATCCGTAAAGCTCCATCTGGATAACGGAAAGCAGGTGTTGATCCAAGCGGACAAGGCCGATCGGGAAAATCGTTACATCAAGGGTATGAAAGTAAACGGCAAGACCTACACCCGCAATTTCTTGACACACGAGCAGTTGCTAGGTGGCGCGAAGATCCAATACCAAATGAGTGATACCCCTAATAAACAGCGAGGTATACAAGATAGCGATCGTCCGTATTCTTTCTCGTTGGAATAAGAAAACCATGATGCCCATTGTAAGCCTGTTACAATAGGCATTCTAAGCACCTTACGATGCCCATTGTAAAGACCTTACGATGGGCATTGTTATTTTATGTGAATTCCGGTTTGAAATAATGATGGAGAGAGTTGCGTTTTACCTTAGGGTTGTTACCTTTGCGATGACTAATCAGTTTTTCTATCCTCTTTGTTTATCCTTTTAATTTAGATGTATGGCAAACTCAAAAGAGATGACGAGGGGTGCTGTATTCCCTCTTCTATTCAGTTTCACGATGCCATTGTTATTAGGGAATCTGCTTCAGCAGACTTATTCTTTGATCGATGCCGCTATCGTTGGTAAATTTCTAGGTATTAATTCGCTGGCTGCCGTAGGAGCCAGTACCTCGGTGATTTTCTTGATTCTGGGATTCTGTAACGGATGTTGCGCTGGTTTTGGCATCCCGGTAGCTCAAAAGTTCGGGGCGAGGGATTATGCGACGATGCGCCGTTATGTGGCGGTGGGGTTGCAATTGGCTACGGTGATGTCCGTGGTGATCGCCGCTATCTCCGGTTTCTATTGCCGGGATATCTTGCGGGGGGATGCAGACACCCGGGAATATCTTCGATGGGGCCTATGAATATTTGTTTGTTACTTTTATCGGTATTCCTTGTACATTCTTCTATAATTTGTTGGCAAGTATCATGCGGGCTTTGGGAGATAGCAAGACTCCGTTCTGGTTCTTGCTGTTCTCTACGGTCTTGAATGTTTTCTTGGATTTATTCTGCATCTTGGGGTTAGGATGGGGTGTGATGGGAGCGGCTATCGCTACGGTTTTCTCGCAAGGCTTTCCGCCATTCTATGTTATTTATATATGCTTCGAATTCCGATCTTACGGGCTACTTCCTCTGAGGATCGAAGGTTTCATGCCGGGCTGGCCCGTACCTTATTGGCGATGGGGGTTCCGATGGGATTGCAATTTTCTATTACCGCTATTGGCAGTATCATGTTGCAGAGCGCCAATAACGCCTTGGGCACGGCCTGTGTCGCTGCCTTTACTTCCGCCGCCCGTATCAAGATGTTCTTCATTTGCGCTTTTGAGAGTTTGGGTATCGCCATGGCTACGTATTGCGGACAGAATTATGGGGCGGGAAAGCCAGAGCGTATTTTGCAGGGAATTAAAGTGAGTTCGTTGATGATGCTTACGTATGCCGCCGCTACATGGATGATCTTGATGCTGGGGTCTCGTTGGCTGGCCTTGTTGTTTGTGGCTCCATCTGAGGTCGAGATACTGGACTATACGGAGCAGTTTTGCATATTTCTTGCTGGTTCTTCCCGGCTGTCGGGCTACTGTGTATCTTGCGTTACGCGATACAAGGGGTAGGTTTTAGCAACCTTGCGATGCTCTCGGGTGTTTCAGAGATGATCGCACGTGTCTTGGTGAGCTTGTATGCGGTTCCCGCTTTTGGGTTCTTGGGCGTTTGCTTCGGTGATCCGTTGGCTTGGGTTGCCGCTGACTTATTCTTGATACCTGCGTTTTTGTATGTTTATAAAAAGATAAAGAAAAGATTAGATGATGAGAAAGTATCGGTGTCCGCAGTGTGATATCCCTTCTATGTATGTAAAGAATGCGGCAGGGGAACGTCTTTTAGTGTATGTTCACGAGAATGGGGAGGTCGTTCCCAAAGATCCCACTACGGATCTGTCCGGATTTGACTTGACAGAGGTATTTTGCCTAGGATGCTCATGGCATGGAGCGCCTAGGAAATGCCGGTGATTTTAATGGGTGGCAAGTTCTTATAAGTCTTCTTTGGGTAATTCTCTGATCACTCTACATGGGTTACCGACGGCCACGCTATAGGTGGGAATGGATTTTGTCACTACACTGCCTGCCCCGATCACGCTGTTCCTCCCGATCGTGATACCGGGTAAGACGATCGTTCCACCACCAATCCAAACATTGTCTTCAATGGTGATGGGGAGGGCTTTTGTCCTGAAAAATAAATCCCCCGATCGTTCGTCCCAATCATTCACGAAGCGTTCGTTCGCATTTATCGGGTGCGTAGCCGTATATAATTGTACGTTGGGGGCGATGAGGACGTTATTTCCTATTTTGATAATATTATCGTCTAAAAACGTACAGTTCATATTGATAATGACCTTGTCACCAATAAAGATGTGCTTCCCGCATTCGCAATGGAAATTTATATCAATGCTGGAATACTTGCCAATGCTTCCTAGCATTTGGCGTAAGAGGGCATCTCTTGTAGCGCTGTCGGTTATATTGGTTGCGTTCAAACGAGCGAGTAGGTTTTTCGTCTGGACGATCATTTGCAGGACTTCTTGATCCAGATGGTTGCAATACTCGCCCGCCAAGAACTTTTGATAATTTGTTTCCATAATGATTACAGGGATTTGATACGGTTATTTACATATGTTGAAGTTGTATATAGAAGACGATGAAAAAGGCGATAGTCGCAATCAGGGCGATAGAAGAATATAGACGGAAAGGCTTATCTTGTTTATAGACTCCATAGGCTAGTCCTATCAAGGCGCACAGTAGTATACCAGTAGGGATGCCGAAGAAGCCTAAAACAATGACGTTAATAAGCATTACCCATCCCATGGCTATTAATATTTTACTTCTGATAGTTCTCATCTTTAGTATCTGTTTAGTTATTGGATATAATAGACAATTTTAGTGTTGAGAAAATGGAATCTTGGCACGTATCTCTATCCTCTCGAAAGTGATAGGATGCGTGAATGCTAGATATTCAGCGTGCAGATAGAGCCGTTCCGCCTTTCGTCCGTAAAGCTCGTCGCCAAGGATGGGGCAATGAAGACCTAGGGGATGGGCGGCGTGTACCCGTAGCTGGTGGGTACGTCCGGTTTGGGGATAAAAGGCGATAAGGGTTTTTCCGGAAGTCCGTTCCAATACCCGGTAGCGTGTAAAGGCAGGTTTCCCGAATTCTTCGCTTACGATTTGCCGAGGTCTGTCCAAAGGATCGGGACATAGCGGGAGACGGATCTCACCCTCATCTTGGGGAACTTCACCCTCTAATAAGGCGATATACCTTTTCTGGATGGTTCGGTTTTTGAATTGGGCTTGTAGGTTCTGATGCGCTTCTTTGGTCTTGGCGGCGAGTAGCAAGCCGGATGTCGCCATATCCAGACGATGCACGATAATCGGGCCGGTGGCATCCGGATAAAGGATATGCAGCCTGTGATAGACGGAGTCCGCGTCTCCCTTGCCGGGGACGGAAAGCATACCCGCCGGTTTATTGACGATCAACAAATAGTCATCCTCATAAAGGATATCCAGCTTCGTCTCCTGGTGAGAGTCCGCCAATAAACGGAATTTTCATCTACCCGCAATCCCTGTAGCATATGATGGAGGATCGGCTCGCATTTTCCTTTGCAAGCCGGATAATAATATCCATGGTGCCGGATCTCCGTCTTGGGAGAATCGCCCCACCAGAACTCAGCCATGGCAATCGGTTCCAACTGATGCTGGTAGGCGTATTGCAAGAGTTTAGGGGCGGCGCACTCACCCGCTCCGGCAGGCGGCGCACCTTGGTAGGTAGGGGCGAACAGTTCGCATAAGTCCTTCACCTCGCCCCGGGCGTTCAGGATTCGGAATTGTTCGAACAACTTGCGTTGCAAGGCCGCCGACCGTCGCTTGCGTTCTTGCTTCAGTTGCTCGATCTCCTGCTCAAGCCGATCCACCTTGGCTTGATCCTCCTCCAGTATAGACCGCAATGATTTCTTGGTTAGCTTGTGAGCGGCTTTCATGTGTTGGCTCTCTTTAATAAGAAGTGCGGTCTCTTCTTCCGTGAGAGGGAACTGCCGAAGTCGGTCGCGCTCCTCTTTCCTCTTTTTCATCAAGTCTTTTGCGGCCTGTAATACGAAATCGCAGTATTCGATCGTGCTTTGTAACCTCGACCGTGCGTCTTCGAGAGCTGGAGAGGCTTGCAGGGTTCGGATACGGGCATTGATCTCATTGATCCGCTCCTCCTCTTGCCGGAAGAAACCATCCGGTTGTAATAGGTCATAGATCGGGGGGACGAAGAATGGATGTACATTCTTCCCCGCTAGGTTACCGGAGAACGCGGCCAGATAGCCGACCTCTCCGGCGGGAGTACGAACCACCAATACGCCGAACATTTTTCCGGTTTGTAACTCTTCCCGCCATTCGGTTCGTTCTTTCAGGTATGCCTGCGTCTCCTCAGCCGCTATTACGCATAGAGGATGCGGTGTATAGTGAAAAGGATACGTGAATCGTTCCGGTAAGGGGATCGATTGTATCGGTTGGGCAAACGTGTGAAACTTAGATCCATCATTCATTTTTTAATAGACAATAAGCGTAAATGGCCGATGCCGTAGGATCTCCCTCTTGATACAATCCCGGACGGGAGATACGATCCCATTGGATCAACGACCGGGTCTCTTTTGCGGAGAGAGTTTCGCCGACGATCTCGTTCCATGCTTGTCCGTCCTTACTCCAGTAGAACGTGCTATGCGTACCGTCGGTCACTTTCATCCGTAGATATAAAGGCGAGGCGGGAAGAGGAAGATCGGCCAATGGATGTTCTTTCCCCTCTAGGATATATTTCAATATCAAACGGTCTCCAGCGCATCCGCAGGTGATTAGGTTATTTGCGTCTCCGTACATCGTGATTCCTTTCCAACTGTCATTCCGGTTTACGATCGCTGTTTCCAACGTGTAATCCGGGGAGGTTGGGCGTAAACAAAGTGCCGCTCCGGTCTTTACGCCGGGTTTCGGTGTTCCGGATAGAGATAGTTTACCGTTCTTGATCTCGGTCTTGACATCCGTGTAAGGATAGTTCCAACTCCATTCGGGACGCAAGGTAGCACCGGTGAAATCATCCGAGAAATCGAATACCGGCACTTGTGCGGACTCGGCAAATGGCATGGGTTGCGTGCGGCTCGCGTATTCCCCGGTTACGAAGTGAGGCCAATGATCCTCGCCCATTCTCACCTCTTGCAGGTAAGGTTGGCGACCTTGGTAGAAGCCGCTTCCCGGCTGGTAAGCGTGGCATAGGTAATACATGCGTCCGTCCGGTGTAGTCGTAATCGTTCCGTGACCGATGGAGAGAACCTCCTTGCTTCCGTGCAAGATCGGGTTTCCTTGGTATTTCTCGTAAGGACCTTCCAGCTTTTTCGAGCGAGCCACGGATACGGCGTAATCGCTCTGCGGGCCGCAACAGCCTCTCACGGAGTAGATGATATAGTAATATCCGTCTTTCTTGAACCAATGCTGACCTTCCATACCTTGACGCTCATCGTCACGCAGCAGGCTGAAAGGCTTTCCGTCTAGGCGAAGCCATCGTCCGTCAACTTACAGGCCAATAACTCTATGGTTGGTTATCCAATCCATAAGCCTTCCAACTGATGTAAAGTTTGCCTTTGTCCTCCAAGATAAATGCGTCTATCGCTTCCTTCCCAAACTCTACCACCGGGCCGTAATCCTTGAACTTGCCCGTAGGTGAATCCGCCACGGCGACACCGATGCACGAGATGTTATCCGATTGCTTCCGGGCCGTATAATAGACATATACCTTCCCTTTATGCTGATACCATTCCGGAGCCCAGAATGAGGATTTAGTCCATTCCGGCTTCTCGTCGAATACATGTCCGGTTTGCTGCCAGTTCACCAAATCGGTAGAGGTGAAAACCGGATAATAGGGGGCCCATTCCGAGGAGGTGCCAGTGATATAGTAAGTCTGGTCGATCCGGATAATGGAAGGATCGGCTACGTCACCGTGGATCACGGGATTGGTAAAATAGGATTCTTGTTGCGCTAGTCCTGTGGCCAAGGAGGCGGCACAGAAGAATAGTGTGAAAATCTTTCTCATGTTTTATCGTATTTTTTTAAGATGTTCTTACGTACGGTTCGCAAAGAGATTTGTAGTAAATCGGGTTCCGCCAGATCGAGTAGTGTCTTATATTCCTGTAGCAACTCGGGTATGGGGCGGCATAACTCATATCCCAGTTTCATGCAAAGCGTTTGCACACCGGGTAATTCCTTCGCTGAAAGCATCCGGTCCAGGCAGAAGTTCAGGAAATCTACGTGGGGGATTCGTCTGGGGCTGTCGTACAAGCAGGTTCAAGAGAATGCGTCGTTTACCGGAGTGCTCACAGCTAAGCACTTCATTTATCAGCTCATCCTGTTTATCATATAGCCATTCGTTTTCCTTGGTCGAGAAATGGCTACAGACCCATAACGCTTGATAACTAACGGCATCATCCGGATCGAATATCAGATCGTATAGCTCTGCTTTCCGTTCTTGGTTCCCTTGTACATAAAATAATATCTCATGGATATCCTCTATATGACAGCGGCTTGATAGTCTCTCTTTTAGGTCCATTCTCAATCTTTGTTGTTGTCTCTTTATCTTTTCTGCCGTAAAGTTATAGTCTTTTTAGCAAAGTTTCCCTAGTTCACTTACTTTTGTGCCCCATTGATAAAAGAATGGATAGATATGCGATATATGAATTTATTAAATGATTTAACAATTGATTGTAAAAATAACGGAGGGTGTTACCGAGTAAAGGATCAGTTGAAGAAGGTTAAGTATTTATTAAAATAGTATCTTTGCTCCACAAGAAACAGTCTTGGGGCGAATGGTGACGGTTGCTTGCGTTGTGATTTGTTTTAAATTAGTATCTTTGATCCATTGGAAACAGCCACACGCTGGCCGTTCACATAACCCGTGTCGTTGTGGTTTGCTTTCAAATTAGTATCTTTGATCCATTGGAAACAGCTGATTGCTCCCAGTCCCTTTTTCGTAGTGTGTTGTGATTTGCTTTCAAATTAGTATCTTTGATCCATTGGAAACAGCTAAGAAATTCAATCATTTCAGTGATAGCATGTTGTGATTTGCTTTCAAATTAGTATCTTTGATCCATTGGAAACAGCTCAGGTATGTATCTAGCTTTAAGGTATATGTTGTGATTTGCTTTCAAATTAGTATCTTTGATCCATTGGAAACAGCTCTTGAAATTCGAAAATCTGAGGTTAAGTTGTTGTGATTTGCTTTCAAATTAGTATCTTTGATCCATTGGAAACAGCCGTAGCCCTCCACAGCATTTTTCCTCGAAGTTGTGATTTGCTTTCAAATTAGTATCTTTGATCCATTGGAAACAGCAACTTCAACTGATCTATGGTTGCAATATGGGTTGTGATTTGCTTTCAAATTAGTATCTTTGATCCATTGGAAACAGCGTCATTAAGCAATTTCCACAGGTCGTAAGGTTGTGATTTGCTTTCAAATTAGTATCTTTGATCCATTGGAAACAGCCTCCTTATCACGAACCGATCCTCGACGAAATATTGTTGTGATTTGGCTTTCAAATTAGTATCTTTGATCATTGAA